>Ga0082335_1003769_pt1 | contig 24285 bp, 24 predicted proteins | sample Subgrocontami58m_FD_72375 | JGI IMG/M metagenome (GOLD analysis project Ga0082335, IMG submission 72375) | Subsurface groundwater microbial communities from S. Glens Falls, New York, USA - GMW37 contaminated, 5.8 m (SPADES assembly) (version 2) ...
CGGCAGAGGCTCGTCCAGCCGGCGCGATCCTGCGCGAGGAGCACGAGCGAGCCAAGGTCGAGGAGGCGCAGCTCGACGCCGAAGATGGGCTTGATCCCACGCTCGCGCGCGGCGTTCCAGAAGCGCACCGCACCGTAGAGCCCGTTCGTGTCGGTGAGTGCGAGCGCGTCCATCCCGTTCCGGACGGCGGCGTCGACGAGGTCCTCGACCGGCGAGGCGCCGTCGAGGAACGAGTAGTGCGAGTGGCAGTGGAGCTCGACATAGCCGCCGCTCATCGCGCAGGCGGCTCATCGCGCAGGCGGCCGGTCACCACGCACCACGGCCGGCCATCGCCGACACCGCCGCTCGTCACGCAGGCGGCTGCCGATGTTCTCGGTATGAAGAGCGCACGGAGCCAAAGGTCGATGCTGTATACTGTGCTGTATATGCCAGCGATACGGACGCAGATCTACCTCACAAAGGAGCAGCGGCGGAAGCTCGACGCGCGCGGGAAGCGCGAGGGTAAGAGCCTCGCCGCGCTCGTCCGCGAGGCGCTCGACGCGTACCTTGCCGAGCGGAAGCCCGAGGACGTCCAGGCCATCCTCGATGCCACGTTCGGCATGAACCCGAACTTCACGGTGCCTTCGCGTGACGAGTGGGATCGCGGCTATGGCTGATCGGACCCTCCTCGATACGGACGTCTTCATCGACCACATCCGAGGGAAGCGGAAGCTGCCGAAGCGCGCCTCGTACTCCGTGGTGACCAGATGCGAGCTCCTCGCCGGGGACGAACGCGACGAACCCGCGGTCCTCGCGATCCTCACGACATTCGACGAGATCGCCACGGATCGCGCCGTCGCGGAGCGGGCGGGAAGGCTGCGACGCGGCTCGCGGATACGGACCCCGGACGCGCTCATCGCGGCGACCGCGCTGGAGCATGGGCTCGCGCTCGTGACGCGGAACCGGCGTGACTTCGAGCGTGTGCACGGATTGCGCGTGCTCGATCCCGACGCCCTCGCGACATAGCACGCGCGCCTCGATCCATCATCCGCTGGAGCCACCATCTGCCGGCGAGGACGTAGCGCGCGCCTTCAATCCATCATCCGCTGGAGCCACCAGGTACCGGTGAGCCGATCGCCGTAGACGTCGAGCACGAGCCCGTCGGCGGTGCGCAGGGTCAGGTAGTCGCGCACGACGGCGTCCGCCCACCACTCCGCCTCGACCCGCCAGCGGCGGACGACCTCGACGATGACGAGGCGCCGGCCGCCCACCCGGAGCGAGCAGAGCTCGCCGTCACGCCATTCAAGACGCACGGGGAGCGGCTCGGCGAAGAGCCGGGTCATGGGACCCACGGCGTCGCCGGCCGCGGCGAGACGCGGGCGCTCACGACACAACCTCGTCCCAGGCGGCGGCGCGCTCGGGGAGGCGCGCGTCCGCGTTCGCGACGCGCGCGCGGAGCACCGTCCCTGCGCCGAGCCGGGCGCGGAGGTGGCGCGCGACGGCGAGCGCCTCCTCGCGCCGCGCGCCGTCCGGGGCGAAGAGGCCGATCTGCCGGCCGCGCGCCGGCTCCACCGCCGCGACCTCGAGCACGGCCCCGCTCACGCCGCCCAGCCCCGGGCGCTCCTCGAGCGCCCAGCGGAGCGAGCGGAGGAGCGCGCCCGCGTCGCGCGACGGTGGGAGGATCGTCCGCACGAGCGAGAGCGGCCCCGGCTCGCGCTCGAGCGCGGCGGTCGAGCCATCGGACCCGAGCATGCCCGCCGCGCCCTCGCGCGCGAGCGTGAGCCGGAGGCGCAGGGCGGCAAGGCCGTCCGCGTCGAGCGCCGCTGCGACCTCGTCGGCGAGCGCGCGGAGGAGGAAGACGAGCCGCTCGGCGTCGGGAACGACATGCTCGAACGCGCGGCGCGCGCGGATCGGGCGCGGCGGGGCGTCCCAGCCCTCGGCCAGCGGCTCCTCACCCGCGGCGAGCGCGTGGACGTGCGCGGCCGCGCGACCAAAACGGTCGAGCACGGCGCCGCGCGGCAGGGCGACGAACTCGTGGATGCGGCGCAGCCCGAGGAGACGGAGATCGTCCACGAGGCGTCCCTCGAGCGGCAGCGTCGCGAGCGGCAGCGGCGCGAGGAAGGCGACGCCGTCGTCAACCACGCGCACCGCCGGCGGCAGCGTGCGGAGCGCGAGGATGCGCGCGACGAACGCGGTCGGCGCGATCCCCGCCGACGCGGAGCAGCCAGCCCGCGCCGTGGCGGTGACGAGCCGGCGCCCGTGCGTGAGCGGCGAGCCCTCGAGGCCCGCGAGGTCGCAGACGAAGAGACCCGCGTCCTCGACGCGGACCCGCGGGGCGACGGCGCGCAAGCACGCGACGAGCGCGACGGTGCGCTCCGCGACCTCGCGCACGGCGACCGCGGCGATCACGACGCGAGCTCGACGGGACGGTCGGCATTCGTCACGGAGACCGCGGCGTGGGCCGGGGACGAGCCGGTGGAGCTCGCCGTGGACGCACCCGCGGCTCGGGCCGAGGACGGTCCGAGATCCACGAGAATGCCCCCGAGCGCGCCGGCGTGGAAGAGCGCACGCTCCGGCGATCCGGGACGAGCGACGGCGAAGGTCCAGCCCACGGTCCTCCCGAAGCGCCGCTCCCAAGCCACCCGCTCGACGACGTAGGCCGGCATCGCGCGCGGGCGCTCCTCGGCGACGACGACGAGCGACGCGGGCGATCCGCGCACGATCGGCACGAGCGGCGCGCACTCGTCGGCAGCGAGGTGCGCGCCGAACGACGGGCCGGTGTCCACGACGACAAGGCGGTAGCCCTCGCCGCGGAGCGCCGCGGCCGCGGCGAGGAGCGCCACCTCGCCCGATCGCGCGCGCACGACGACGAGCCGCTCGAGGTCGATCGCCGCGCGCGCGGCGGCGAGCGGGTCGAATGAGGCGGCGCGATCGACCCAGAGGACCATGCCGCCGTCGCGCTGCGCCCCCGCGACCGCGCGGAGCGCGAGCGTGAGCTTCCCGCCCTCGCCGGCCAGGGCAAGCGCCTCGCCGGCGGTGATGCCGCCGCCGGTGACACGGTCAAACGAGGTCCCGGTGGCGAAGCGGCGGAGCGCGCGGTGCCGCTCGGCATCCGACGCGCGCGCGACCGCCCGCACACCGAACCGACCCTCGATCCGCGCGATGGCTTCAGCCAGTGCCGCTGCTCCCACCCGCTTCGCTCCCCGTTCCCGCTCCTCCGGCTGGCCTCCGGCATTAGAACGGATGTTCGATACCGTAGGGAGCACCTCGGCGACTGTCAACCGGGCGACACCGCGACCGTTCCTGGGCGCTAGAAGGCGGTGGTGGCCTCCGCGACCGCCCGCGCCGCGCCGACCTCTCGCAGCGATCCGACGCGGACGAGCGCGGCGATCCCGATGAGCCCGGCCAGCACGCCGCCGGTCAGGAGGGCGACGTCGATCCCCACGAGCGTCCCGAGCGATCCGAGCACCATCGTCCCGAGCGGCATGATCCCCTGGAAGATCGTCACGTAGACGCTCATGACCCGGCCGCGCAGGCGCTCGGGCGTACGGGTCTGGAGGAGCATGGTCGCCATCCCGAGGAACACCATCACGCCGAACGAGGTGAGCCCGAGCAGGAGGAGGGCGGGCCAGAGCGTGCGCTGGAGCGCGAAGATCCCGAGCCCCGTGCCGGCGAGGATCAGGCTCGCGACCAGGGCGATCCCGCGGCGCCGCAGGCCGCCGAGCGACGCCGTGGCGAGCGCGCCCACGAGCGCGCCCGCGCCGGACGCTGCGAGGAGCCACGACAGCTCGACGGCGCCGACATGGAGCGTGTCGTGGGCGACCGCCGGAAGCAGCTGGATGTACGGGCGGGCGAAGAGCGCGCCCGCCGCGCCGAGCACGATGACCCAGCGGAGCACCGGCTCGTGACGGACGTACCCGAGGCCCTCGCGGATCGAGGTCAGCGCGCTCATGGTGCGCTGACCGAGCCGCGGCGGGGGCGGTGCCATCACGAGGAGCGCAGCCACGACCGCGAGGTACGAGATCGCGTTCACGAGCATGATCCCGCCCACGCCGATCGGTCCGATGAGAAGGCCGCCGACGAGCGGTCCGACGAGCGTGGCGCCGTTGTAGGCGGCTGAGTTGAGGCCGATCGCGCTCATGAGCTCGCGCTCGGACACCAGGCGCGGAAGCATGGCCTGGCGCGTGGGCGAGTCGAAGGCGAACGTGACCGAGTTGAGCGCGCCGATCAGCATGACCTCGGCGATGGTGATGTGCCCGCCGAGCGTGAGCCCGGCCAGAACGAACGCGATGAGGCAGGCGACCGTCTGCGTGACGATGAGGAGACGGCGCCGATCGACGCGGTCGGCGAGCACGCCGCCGAAGAGCCCGAACCCGAGCCCGGGAAGCGCGCGCGAGAGGCCGGCGAGGCCGAGGTAGAGCGGGGCGAGCTGCGGCACGCCGTCGCGCTCCGCGAGCTGCACGACGAGCCAGCCGAGCCCGAACATCTGCATCCAGGTGCCGCAGTTGGAAACCACGAGCCCGAACCAGAAGAGACGGAAATCGCGGTACGAGAGCGCCGCGAGCGCGGACGTGCGGCCGGGCTCGATCGCGGCGGCCTCGTCGATGCCCGCATCCACAAGCTCTGGCCGTGGCGAGGCCCGTCCGGTCAGAGCTGCTCCGCGCTCACGTCGCGCGGCGAGAGTGCATGGGAGTCGAACCCACCACGGAACGTGCTACGCCCCGTCGACGGTTTTGAAGACCGCGGCCTGCACCGGCAGACGCGCACTCTCATGCGATTATCGGCGTCTTCTTCTGATGCTCGAAGGTCGCTGGAGGCCATCAGAAGGCGCGCTAGGACACCCAAGTGCGGTACGAATCTCGGTACGCGCCAGCCTCTTTGCGCCGTTCGCAGCATCGCCCTAGCGCCTCGATCGCGCTCTTCCAAGGTAGCACAAGCACTGCCGATCGGTCACCGACGCTCGAGCCGCGCCGATGGTGGCATAGGAATCCGCGCTCTCGGAACCACGTGCCCTAGGCCCGACGCTCGCGCATCGACGGCACGTGCGGTCAGTGGCGTGAACCCACCTGCATTGTCAGACACGCGAGTTGATCCGCGGCATCCGGTTCCATTGGGTTCAACGCAAGCTTGTCCGTGCTGTCGGCCAGTTCTTCGCACGTACGGCTCTTCGCAGCTCACACCGTACTCTTGGCGTCGCTCGCATCATTTCGGTGGATCCGCACGGAGCTGATAGAAGCCGAACGCGTCAACGAAGCACCTCCAGCCTGGGGCAACTGCATAGCTCGTGTCATCGCCATCGATCAATGCCGGTCCCACGATCTCCACGCCAGGAAGCAACGTTCGTGCATCGTAGGTAGCACTCTGAAGAAAATCGCCAGACGCGCTCCAACGGGTCGAACGGAAGCCGGACGTGGAAGCCATCCGATTACGTTCAACCTCCCGGCGAGGCAGAGACCAATGGCTAACAATGCCGACGGCCGTCACCGCCAACCGCTTCGAACCAGCATCCGCCTCAATTTCCGACCGCTCAAGGATTTCAACTTCGCGCTCGTCGAAGCCTTCACTCTTCATGTCCCGGATCGCCTGCGCCCGGAGCCGCTTTCGAGCGGAGCTGTCGTCACTGTCGATCGCGGAGACGTCGGCATAGTGGTGGACGACGTCAAGAGCACTCGAGCCGTAGGCACTGAAGACGGAGCTGAACGGAAACGCGACTATCCTCGTGATACCTGCTCCTTCTGCGATCGAGCACGCGTGGATGGGGCCGGCGCCGCCGAACGACAGAAGCGCCACTCGTTCCGGCTGGATGCCGCGTTGCGCCAGCAATGACCGGATGGCCGAGGCCATCGTTTGGTCGATTTCGGAGCGAATCTGTATGGCGGCATCAACGACGGCCACCTTGAGCGGCTCAGCTATGCGCACCTCGATAGCCTTTTGAGCACTCTGGCGGTCCAGCTTCATCCGACCTTGCCTGAATCGTGCGTCGAGGTAACCGAGCACGAGGTCCGCGTCCGTGACGGTTGGTTCGAGGCCACCCTTCGCGTAGCAGGCAGGCCCTGGATACCCCCCTGCACTTTGCGGGCCGACGCGGATCCGGCGAGAATCATCGAGCCACGCAATCGTTCCGCCGCCGGCTGCAACCGAACGTACATCGAGCGCCGGAACACCGATTCGCATTCCAGATGCTTCCACGGTGGACAGAACGGGCGGGGCGCCGCCGCGGATGGCAGCGTAGTCGAAGCTCGTACCCCCCATGTCAGAGGTGATTGCTGCCTCCACGCCGATCTCCGGAAGCATCCGTGATGCTGCCGCTACCGCCGCCGCCGGACCCGACGCGATCGTCTGCACCGCGATCGTTTGCGCGATTCGCGCGGTACCACCAGTGGAATGCACGGCAAGAAGGGGCCGTCGAAAGCCGCTCTGGCGCAGGGTATCCTCCGCCTTGTACATCTGGCTGGCCAGAGTTCGGTGCAGATAGCAGTTGAGGACGACCGTGTCGGTCCGCACCTCGTCGGAGGCAGTCTTGACCAGCTCCGTCCCAAGCTGCAGCGGGATAGACCTCAAGTAGTGTTGCGGATAGCGTTCCTCAACGATCCTCCGGACCTCTGACTCAGACCGCGGGTCGCGCCACGCACCGCGGAGGCTGACGGCGATGATCCGTGCTCCGCGCTGGATCAGCCCTCGTACGGCGGCCAGGACTTCATCGCCTTCGACCGTCTGGAATCTGCCGTCACGGTCCGCCCCCGCGTGTATCCCCGCGATCATCTCGGGAGGCAGAATCGAGAGCGAAACCCTAGAGCCGTCAGCGCGATAGAGGCTTTCCTCCGCCCCACGCGAAACGATGAGACCAACCCGTGCACCCTTCCCTTCGACGAGGGTGTTTGTCGCAAGCGTCGTTGAGAGTCGAACAATCGACATCTCTCTGAGGAACGTCGCGAACGCAACACCGAAGGCATTGGCCCCTTCGTTGAGACACGAAACGAGACAGACCGTCACGTCGTGAGGCGTGGTTAGAACCTTCGCCGTCCTCGCCTCCCCACCACGAGTGAAGAACCCATCGGTGAAGGTGCCGCCGACGTCGAGATCAGCCGTGAACATGCTTACGCGGCCACAGAGGCGAGCGCGCGCGCGACGAGCGCAACGTTCTCTGCCTTGACTGCGCTCGGCACCTCCCAACTGGTCGACAGCGGATTCCGAGCATGGAGACGCAGCCACTCGATTATCGCAGCTGGCTCTTGCGACAGGACCGACGTCGGCATCGCATCGATCAGCTGATCGGTCGATGCCTCACCGTGACGTTCACCAATGACGGCGTCGAGGCCAGCATCGATCGCCTCTCGCACCGCCTCTCGAGTGCGATCTCGTTGAAGAAGCACGCACGGAATCGCGTAGTAGTGGGCCATGTTCAACGTTTGCCGAATCAGTGGCGCAAGCTCGGGGACGCGTGAGACGCCGTCGACATTGGCGTCTTCGGCAATGATCAGTACATCGACGCCGGCTTCGCAGTAGCGTCGTGCAACGTCAACCATGAGATCTGCTGCCTCGTGGAGAGCATCAGCGCGATCCTCCGCGGGCGCGATGAGGGGCGCCAGCGTTCGCGGCCCGGTCACGAGACCGATGACGCGTTGATCACGTCGTTCAGCACACAGCCTTTGGGTGGCCTCCACGATTACGGCGAGCCGCGCTTCCTTCCGCTGGCCTGGACCGTTGACCGACGTCGAGTGCTCGCGGTCGCCGGCCTCCACGCCAAGGTCGAAATTGTTAAGAATGAACTGGTAGCCCATGGAGCGTTGCGCCGAGCGAAGGGCGTATACGAAGTTCGCGACATCGAAGGCGAACTCGTTCCATGTCATTTGCTCTAGGCGAACGGCCAATCGATAGACCAAGGGCAAGAACCCCGCGACCTCATTGACTCTCATTCGTCGTACAGCCCCCAGAATCGGTTCCGGTAGTTCGGTACACGGGGCTCTGGGAAGTGGCCGTAGTACTTGAGAAGCTTCGGCGACGGTTGTCGTGCGAGCCACCCGTCGATGAATTGATCAAAGGGTTTGCCCCGACGGCGGCGGGCGTCGCGCTCTTCATTCCTCAGTCTTTCGGTCGCCGCAGCGTCAACCACGTCGTCGGTAAGTACGACTTTGTAGACGCGCAGCGCAGCCCGAGCACTGAGGACCCCAGCCCGAACATCGTTGAGCACAGAAGATGGCTCACGTTCAAGAACGTCACCGTATCCTCCACCCGCCCCGAGGTTGTTGATGAAGACATCGCCGTGCACGAAAGCCTCGGTCGCCACGGACGAAGGTCCTACGAGGTACTCCCCACGGAGAGGACGATTCTTCGCGACCTCGTATTGAGTCAAGACGGCGGACGGGTTCGATTGCGAGAGCAGGTCGACCAGATCCGTATCGCGCACCACGAATCGAGGGTTCGGAGGTCCGGAGTATCCGCCGAAGACGCCCGGGCTCTGCGAAATCCGGTCGCTCGAACCCCACGACGTCATCGAACACCCTTGCGGAGGTGCCATCGAGATCTCGACCAACGGCGTCCCGCCTCGATACTTACCGTAGCCATGGCCGTCCTTGTCGAGCAGCCTCGACAGGATCACGAGAGGAAGACGCCCTTCGGTTTCTTCGACTTCACCGGCGTCGGTCAGTGGTCCCCAGTAGAAGCCGCATGCGTCGAGTCCGTCCATGTCGAAACGAGCGCCTTGACCCGCCGCGTTCGGGATGCCGGTCCAGTTCATTACGTCGTAGCCGAATGCATTCTTTCCGCTGAACGTCTCAACTTGCACGTTCCGGGCGTGCGGCGCCGACACAGACTCCCTGAACTTCGTGCTGAACAGCATCTTGGCGCCGATCACATGGAGGCTCTGGAGCGCCGCACCGGAGATCGACGTACCTTCGCCGTGCGCGCAATCGTCCGACGAGTTCGCGATGGAAGGTCCCTCGAACAGACAGTGGATGGGCTCGAGCAAGCCAGCGTTCGGAGGAATGCCTCGGAATAGGTAGCTGAACAAGTAGACCGCCAGTGATGCACGCATCAAGTGCCACGTCGCGTGCATCGGGCCCTTCCTGTTCTCGGGCGATACACCCTGGACGACCACCGTGAGATGGTCGTCCTCCTTGATCACGGTGCATGGGATGCGAGTGAGTCCTTCGTCTCCGCCAACGGTGTCGTTGAAGAGGATGGACCGGTACGCCCCGTCGTGAATCTCTCGAAGTCGCGCTCGAGCCAGATTCGCGCTCAGATCCAGAAATGCCCTGAGACCACCCGCGACGACCGCAGCGCCACGGCGTTCCGCCTCGCGACCAACGCGTTCGGTAATCCGCCTGCACGTCGCGAGACGTGCTTTGAGGTCCGCGGCTAGGACAAACGGATTCCGAACTGAGTTCTGGAGGAAATCAAGAATGTCCGTCCTGAGCTGGAAGTTCTCGCCGATCTTCAGGGCGTGGACATGCAGACCTTCTTCCCATCTGCTCGTGGCCTTCGGAGCGAACCCACCCGGGCTGACCGAGCCACACTCACCTTGGTGACCGCCGACCTCCGCCCACGCTATGAGCTCGCCGTCCTGGAATATCGGTGTCGTTACGAACATGTCGAACGTATGCACGCCACCTGCCGTCGGATCGTTGAAGAAGTACACGTCGCCGGGCTTCAAGCCCACTGTCGGATCGTTCTTGTAACGAGCGAGTATGAACTTGACCTGCGAGTAGTTCAGAAGCGCATGGAAGAAGATTCCCGTCGCGACGACCGCTGGATCTCCCTCCGCGGTGAAGATCGCGCAGTTCATGTCTCCGGTAATGATTCCTTCGGAGATCGACAGGGCGCTATACACCTCGCGCGCCTCTTCGACTATCGAGGTCATCTTGTGCAACAGGAGCTCAACGTCGATCGCGGAGAGCTTGCTCATCCCAAGGCGTTCGAACTCGGTAGCTGGCTCAAGTCCACGAACGATGAGAGAAGGGTCTCTCGCTGGAGAAGGCCCATACGGATGGCGGTCGTAGACGAGACCATCGATTCGCTTGACGCGGTTCCAGGTATGCGTCATCGCTGTCTTTCAACCCACAGCACTCGTCGTTCGTCCGACCGAAACTGCCAACCGGGTGGTACAACGCAAACCGTATCGTTGGATTCGAGCAGAGCAGGACCGTCGAAGATGCGATCGGTCGTCAGGCCTTGCCGCTCATAGACAGGCGTTGGCACCCTGCCCGGACCCGGCCCCCAGTAGGCGTCCCGCTGTCCCTTGCTGGAGCCGTCCGTGGGGGCTGGCTGTGGCGCACTCTTGGGATGCTCAAGAGCACCGATCGCGTTGAGTCGGAGCATCACAAGCTCAACACCAGCTTCGATGTAGACGGAGCCACTCCCGAACGCGAGCGCGTACGTCTTCACGAACACGTCACACAGAGTCTGCAGGTCGGATACGCCACGGACGCTCAACGGACCGCGAATCGGAAGAACGTGACGCTGTTGCCCGAACCGCATCAAGAAGTCCAGCTGTAGGTCGACGGAGGCGCGGTCGATCCCCTCCTCGTCCATGTCCCTCTGGGCGGACACAAGCAACTCTTGAATCGTGGCGTTGATCGGAGCGAGAGCGGATGAGTCGTAAGCCTTGCTCGACGAGCTGAAGAGGACACACCGAATGCCCTTCTCATACGTTTGAAGCAGGTCCAGGGCGAGCGTTCCGTAGGCACCCCCGACGCTGCCAAAGGGAGGTACCAGCCATCGCGAAACGTCAGCGAATGCTGAATAGCCCGCGGCATGGACGGGACCGGCACCGCCAAGCGCAAAGACGCAGAACTCGCGTGGATCGAGACCGGAGTGGAGTCCGATGATCTCGTATATCTCTTGGCCCATGAACCCGTCGACCATTGTCTTTATCGCCCACGCCGCCTCTTCGACCGAGACGCCCAGGGGGCGCGCGATTCTCGTCTCAACTGCGCGTATCGCGCGTTCCCTGTCGAGCACGAGCTTGCCTCCAAGGAAGTGGTCAGGCGCGATGTATCCGAGAACGACGTCGGCATCGGTGACGGTCGGATCCGACCCGCCCCGTGCGTAACACGCTGGTCCTGGCATCGCTCCGGCACTCTCTGGTCCAACTCGTAGGCGACCGCTATCGACCTTCGCTACCGACCCGCCGCCGGAGCCGATCGACCAATGGGCAACGATCGGCACTTGTACGCGCCAGCGGTCAATTACCGGATCGAATTCGTAGTTCTGCCGCTGTCCTTCAAGCAAGAGCCCAACATCGAAGCTCGTGCCGCCCATGTCGCAGACGGCGACGTTGGTGAGCCCACATTCGACGGCCGTCCGCTGCGACCCAATGATCCCCGCAACTGGTCCGCTTCCAAGCATATGGATGGGCCGAGTTCTCGATAATGACGACGCACCGCCGGTGCACTTGGCAACAAGAAAGGGCTTCGAATAGCCGACGTCCCTGAACTCGTCAGTCAGTCGCAGCAGGTGCTCCTCCGTACTCATCCGGAGAAACGCGTCCAGGATCGTTGTCATCGACCGCACGTATTCGCCAACCTGAGGTGAGACGTCGCTGGAAAGAAACACCGGCATATACCCCAGGTATGGCTCTGGGTAGAGCTCGCGAATGAGCGCACGCAGACGGCGCTCGTGCGCTGCGTTCACCGATGACGAGAGGAGGACGACGACGAAGCCACGAGCCCCCGCATCAACGAGCAGCCGAATCTTCGCTAGAGCGTCGTCTTCGTCGAGGGGCATGAGCACATGCCCGGCCTGATCGATCCGTTCCCTCACGCCGACAGTCATTTCGCGGGCCACCAATGGTTGCGGCCGTCTTGCCCTCGCTCGATCAAAACGGGCTTCCGGAGGAAGGCCGTCCGCCCAGTTTCGCGCCCGGCCCACCAAGATGGTGTCCTCGAACCCGGCCGTTGTGATCAGCCCGAGGCGCGGGCCCTTGTGCTCCACGAGCGCGTTGGTTCCGACAGTCGTCGAATACACAACTGAATCCAAGCGGAGAAGAAGCTGGTTGCGTGTCATCGCGAGCTGCGTCGCCACACCGTCAATCGCGCGCAATAGGCCGAGAGTGAGGTCGTGCGGGGTTGTGTCTGCCTTCCCACGCGCGATCGTGTTCCCGTGCGCCACGACAACATCCGTGAACGTCCCGCCGACGTCAATCCCGAGACGGATGCTCATGTAGATCCATATCGACGCTTCAGTGCGTCGACGTCAAGCTCGATGTCCCACGTCAATGGATGACCTGGCGGCAGATACTCGACCTCCAGCAATACGCCGCACGACGGGCAATAGAACTCGACGATCCTCATCCACTCGGGATCGAAGGAGAAGGTAAACCGACCCTCCGCAAGAGGCTCGTGAATCTCACGCGGGTCTCTGTCGTAGAGCAGGCAACCGAGCTTGTACGACTCGCGCGCGGGGCCAATCACCGCCCCGCAGCGGTTGCATGACCACATCTCCCGATCGAGATCCATGTCCAGGTACTCGGTGACTCGAAGCTTCCCCGCCATCACGAAGGAGTCTGTTGGGTCTGGTGTCGACTGTCAACACGGCGCCGCATGAGGAACGAGCACAGCACGCCCCAGACGAGGATGAGCACTGGTTGCGGAAGCAGGAGCAACGCAGCCGTCGAATGCGCGTAGGCGCCCCAATACGCATCTGAGTCCGTGTACAAATCAACGACGACGGGCGGAAGTCCGAAAGCGAACGTGAAGGTGACGACGGCCCTGAGGCCATACCCCTCAAGACCGCCAACAACGCCCGGATCTACGCGCGTCCCGGTTATTGGCGGACGAATAGCCGGCAGCGCGGTCAGAGCGGCACGAGCTGTTTCGTGGCAGTCGTGCGGTGAGAGATCGGGGACACTGCATTCGTCATGTTCGGGCGGAGCGTACGGCACGCCGTACATGCCGAGCAGTAGCACGGCGAGAAGTGCTGCGATCGCTATCCGTTGCTTCGACACAGCATCGTTAGCTCACCGAGAGCCGCGGACGTACGGTTGGCCGAGTGCGACTGGCAAGCTCGAGCGACGCCCCAGCACAACAAGGAACAGCATCACCGCCACAAAGGGCATCATCAGAACGAGATCGAGCGGAACTACCACTCCTAACAACTGGAGGCTCGTCGCGCCCGAAACCGCGACACCGAAGACCAGGGCCGCGAGCAGCACGCGCCAGGGCTTGCCGGAACCCAGCATGGCGATCACGATCGCGATGAAGCCCATGCCGTTTGTCATGAATGGAACGAAAGTCCCCGCGGCGACGATCGACATATACGCGCCTGCGATTCCCGAGAGACATCCGCACGTCAGAACCGTCCAGGTCCGGACATCGACGACATTCACCCCGGCGGCCTCAAGTGCCTCCGGCTTCTCACCCGCGACGCGGATATTCAATCCGAACCGAGTGCGCTGCAGTATCCAGCCGGTCAGCGGAATGAGCAGCACAGCCAGATAGACCACGACCGGTTGCGTGAAGAGGCTTGGGCCAAGAACGGGCAGGCTCGAGAGCAGCGGTATCGGAACAGTTGGCATTGCGTCGAGTCGCGGGTAGCTTGTTCCGTACTGCGCACCGTGCAACAGACTCGTTGTCCCTTGCATCGACAAGGTCACTGCAATCCCCACGACAATCTGATCCAACCCGAGCCGTACGCAGAACAGGACCATGACCAAGGAAACGACAACACCTGCTACACCGCCGAGAGCGATCCCAATCGAGGGATTCCCGAAGGCCAGAGCAGCGGAGAATCCGCCGTAGGCGCCGGCGAGCATCATGCCTTCGACCCCGACATTCAAGACACCCGAACGTTCCGAAATCGTTTCGCCTACTGCGGCGATCAGGAGCGGGACGCTCGCGAGGATGACGCCGGTAACGAAGCCGATGAGAAACGATTCGCTAGGCATCCGTCTCTCCGGTGGCCGCGAAAGAGCGCTTCGGCAATGCGAACCGCGGGCGAGAAGCAGTGGAGACCTTCTTTGCTACGACCTGTGTTGACAACATCGCGAGAAGCATGAGTCCTACAAGAACCAGGCTGAAGTCGTTCGGAAGCCCAGCGCGGCGCGTTGCGAACTGACCCCCTACCGAAATGACGCCGAACAACGCGGCGAACGGAACGATCGCCAGGATATTCAGCCGTGCCAAGAACACCAAAGGAATCACGAGCAGACCATAGCCGGGATTCCAGTCGGCGCGCATGTAGCCCCACACTCCAAGAATCTCGATTGCCGCGGCGAGACCGACGAGTCCTCCGCTGGTCACAAAAGCGATCATCGTTAGCTTGGCGACATCGACGCCAAGGTGCACCGCCGCTCGCGGGTTGCTGCCCAGCACATCGAGCCCCACTCCAAATGCTGTTCTTGACATGAGGAGGTGGAGCACAAGAACGGCAGCGATCGCAACGATCACACCCACGTGCACTCGACTCTCCAGGATTCCTGGCAGCAACTCGGGAATGTCGTTTGTCTGCACGAGAAGTGGGCCAACGAACGGACCCTTGACGAGCAGATTCGCGACGCCAAGGCCAATGAAGTTCATCATCAGGCTCGTGATGACCTCATTCATGCCGTAGCTGCTCTTGAGAAACGCGGGCAGGACACTCCAAGCTCCGCCGACAGCGACACCAACGAGGAACAAGATCGCGATCGAGGCGAGCCCGGGTATCGCCCTTTGTACGCTCGGCGCCACGCCGGCAACGATCGCGGCGGCTAGCAGGAACTGCCCGTCCGCCCCCAAGTTCCACAATCCGGCGCGAAATGCCACCGCAAGGCCTGCGGCGATGAGAAGGAGCGGACCCATTCGGATGACGCTGTCGACCAGGCCGAAGGACTGTCCGATGCCCGCTGCAACGAGGTCCGTGTAGAACGCCAGTGGACTTCGCCCCAGGGCGAAGAGCAGGACGCCACTGGCGACAACGGCAAGGAGCAGCGAGGATACTGCCCAAAGAGCATGACCGAAGACGGCGGCGAGCCGAGGACGTCGTGCACGCAAGACCGCGTCGAGACCGTGCTTAGTTGATCGCACGAGATCGCCCCGCCTCGAGGATCAGCTCAGTGATTCGTTCCTCTGCGTTTGGACCGACATCGACCACGTCCGCGATGGTGCCTCGCCGCATTACGGCGACCCGGGAGCAGAGCTGGAGGAGCTCGGCCGTATCGGTCGAGATGACGATCGACGCTGTGCCGGCAGCCGCCTGTTGAAGGATCCGGTTGCGAATCGCTATTGATGTCATGACATCCAGCCCGTGGGTGGGTTTGTTGTAGACGATCAAGCGCGGCTCAAACGAAAGCTCCCGCGCGAGAATCACCTTCTGGAGATTGCCACCCGACAGGACGCCAACACGAGTCCTCGCACTCGGAGTACGGACGTCGAACTCGCGAATGAGCCGATTCGCCGCCATGTCGATAGCGGCCTCATCCGTGATCAGATGCCGCCAAAACGGCGGCATCCCGAGTCTCTTGAGGACGAGATTCATGCCTATTCCGAACGGCCTGATGATGCCTTCGCCAAGACGATCGTCCGTGACGTAACGGACGCCGAGACGCTGTCGCTCTGGAACTCGAAGTCGGGTGATGTCCCGCCCTTCCAGCAGAACTTGTCCTGACGTCGTCGCTCGCTGTCCGCAGATGACCTCTGCCAGCTCCCGTTGGCCGTTTCCGTCGATCCCGGCAATGCCGAGAACCTCCGATGCCCCCACGGTGATACTGACATCCTTCAGATGACAACCACCCCGAGTCGGGCTTGTTGAAGCGTCACGAAGCTGGAGGAATGCGTCTCCCGTAGCGTCGCCCGCTGCGCCTGGGCCGTTCTGTCGAACCATCGCGAAAGGGTCGACCGACTGATCGGGGAACATCATCCTCATCACGATTCGCTCTAGTTCACGTTGTGGCACATCTCGGAGCTCACGCGGTCCAAGGGCACCGACCACCCGACCATGCTTCAAGACCGCGACGCGATCTCCGATCGCGAGTGCTTCGTGAAGCTTGTGCGTGATGAAGATGATGCTGAGGCCACTCGACTTGAGTTGAATCAATACGCTCTTTAGCTCTTCAATCCCACGCTCGGTGAGCATCGACGTGGGCTCGTCGAGAATCAACACGCGCGACTCTCGCCAGAGCGCCTTCATGATCTCAATCTGCTGCAACTCACCCAACGAAAGTGTTTCTGCGCGGGCGTCGCCGGCGATGTCGATTCCAAGCGTTTGTTCGAGTTGCTTCAACCGATGCTGCGCTGCGACGACATCCAAGCGAAAGCCCTTCCCCGTCGCGACCATCAGGTTCTCTAGAACCGTCAGGGTCGGAACAATGCTGAGGTGTTGATGCACCATTCCGATACCCAGGTCCCGAGCGCGTTTGGGCGAATCGATGATGACGTCCGCGCCGTTGACACGAATCACGCCGGCGTCGGGCGTATAGAACCCCGACAAGATACTCATGAGCGTGGACTTGCCCGCACCGTTCTCTCCGAGAAGACAGAGGACTTCACTCGGATAAGCGACGATGCTGACATCGTCGTTTGCGACCACGCCCGGGAACGTCTTGCGGATGCGGATGAACTCGACGGAGGCTGGTTGCGCCTCCGTCGAGCCATCACTTCTAGCCAAGGTTGCGGTCCCTCATCCAGGACGAGCAAGAGCCTTGGCTCACTGCTTCAGGCTCACTGCTTCAGGAGAGCGTCGAGCTGAGACTGCGTTGACGTCTCAGGCACCTTCACTGACCCGTCGGCGATGCCGGCCTGTATCTTCTGGATCTCTGTCCACACGGCGTCAGGAATCCACTTCGTCTTCAGCAGAGAGATCCCTGCATTCCCGACGGTGAGGAAGTAGACGCTTCGCCCGTACGTACCTGCCTCGATGGCGGCGACCGCCTCATCGAACACGCCGGAGTAGTCGCGTAGCACCGATGAGAGATAGACACCTTTCGTGTCGAGCGAGGTCTTGTCACCGATCTTGTCGATGAACCAAACCTTGTCGGCGCCGGGCGGAGGGGCCGTTGTCTCGACCGCGTCGAGCATCCCAAACGACGAACCATCACCGAGGCCGAAGATGACGTCTGCGCCTGCGGCGATTGCGCTCTGGGTCACTCGTTTGCCACCGGCGACATCCCCGAAGGCGGCCTCACCAATGTTCGTGATGTTGATCTTGATCGTCTTGCTGACGCTTCGGACGCCTGCGACGAACCCGCCGGCCTCCTTGTACTCGTTCACGTTGCTCGCGGACATCGCGACGGCCACCGTCTGCGTCTTCGTCATACGCGCTGCCATTACGCCAGCCGGATACGCGCCGCTCTGCGCACTTGTCTCCACGTCGCCGACGAGGCCCGGTACATTCGCCTCCGGATTCGTCGTGACCAGAACGGGAACCTTCAGTTGCTTTGCCACGCGTGCCGCGACAGTGCTGTAACCAGAGGCGTGCGCGATGATGAAGTTCGCGCCGCCCCCCACAAGCTGCTGGATGATCGGAGTGATGTCTGGGTATCCAGAACCGTCAGCAACATCAATCGCAAGGCCGCGCTTCGTGGCAACAGCCTTTGCGCTGTCGACACCTTGCTGGTTGTATCCGAAATCGTTCGCCTTCTCCGAAGTTATGATTCCGATCTTGGTGACCTTCTTCGACGCACTCGCAGCACCGGACCCGGTCGCGGTACCGGAGGCAGAAGGAGTGGTCGCGGCGGGGCTGCACGCGGAAATCACGAATGCAGCGACAACGAGTACAGACAGCGCGACGTGCTTGATTGCGGCTTCGCGGCCGTGGCTCAGCATGATCCCTTCCTCCCGACCCTGCTTGCCCGCTCCTACAGCTACGCCGCCGCGCAACTGTCGAAACGGTCCCCCATCGTTTCTTCGTCACGCGCGTTGCGGCCGCGCCGGGCTCGGCAAGGTCATCGGTAATATCAGGCCGTTCCATCGTTGTGTCAACTGCTCTCTGTTGACAATTTTGGGATGCCCGCTACGCTTCGGGCTGCTGCCGAAGTGACACCAGAGGGGCCGGATCGACATCACCAGCGGCCCGCGTGGCGAGACGTGCTGTCCCCTGTCGAAGAAGCCGTCTACCGAGACGCTGGCTACGGAGAGTCCGTAGGCTGGGGAAGCCATCCAGCTCTTCTCATCGTCGATGCGACCTACGCCTTCACCGGCGACCGACCCAGGCCGGTCCTCGAATCGATCCGAACGTTTCCAAACAGCTGCGGGGAGATCGCGTGGGAAAGCCTCACGCATATTCGCCGGCTGCTCGATAGCGCTCGCGACACCCATGTTCCTGTCTTCTTCACAAGAGCACCACAGGGGGGATCCGCGCTGACCCGCGGAAGCTGGGACTGGAAGCATGGCCGAAGCGGGAAGGGGAGCGCGAAGGCTCAGAGAATAGGCAACGACTTCCCGCGGTCGATTGCACCTCGAGCGCAGGAGGCGGTTGTTGAGAAGACGAAGCCGAGCGCCTTTTTCGGCACACCCCTCTTGAGCTATCTGACAGGACTGGCGATCGACACCCTTGTGGTCGCCGGTGGCACCACGAGCGGTTGCGTTCGCGCAACTGTGGTGGACGCCTTCTCCCGGAATCTTCGCTGCATCGTCGCGGAGGAGGCTGTGTTCGATAGGGCAGCCGCGCCGCACAGGGCCAATCTGTTCGATATCCACGCGAAGTATGGGGACGTCTGTCGCGTTGACGAAATCATCAGTCACTTCCAAGCGCATGTTCAGCCGACGAGTGAGCACCGCCCAGTTGCCGGAAAGCCGTCGAGGGTGAAACGACTCGCGAGAAGCACGTGACGCTTCAGCCGCTCATGAATGCAGTCGCGCGCACGCGCCGCGTTACTCACCGGCTTGGTTTGCTCGACCTAATGGGTCACATCAGTGTGCGCTCTTCCGACGGACAAGCGGCAGTAGCTACACCGCGGTACGGTATCGACGTGCCTCCGCCGATACAGACGGGGCCGGACGATATCGTCGTCGTCGACTTCGATGCCGAGCGTAGACATGGACGCCACGCTCCTCCGCTCGATCTCCAGATCGACCTCGCCCTCTATCGTGCGAGGCCGGAGGTTCGAGCCGTACTTCTAGCTTCCCCTCCTGAGCTTGTCGCTTTCGGCGCCGCCAAGCGGCAACTCCTGCCCGTCACGCACTATCAAGCGGATCTGGTCTTGGAAGGCGCCGCATTCTTCGGTTGCGACGGTCCCGTTCGCTCCCGAGACCAGGCGGACTCCCTCGTACGGGAGATGAACGGACGATCCGTTTGTCACCTTCCGGGGCTCGGGGTCGTGATCGCGGCAACGTCACTTGCTGATGCGGTGAGTCGCCTGCATGCGCTTGAGCAGATTGCGGTCATGAACTTGAGTGCGCTGTCGCTCTGCGACACACCTCGAACCGTCTCGCAGCATGCAGCAGATGTGCTGCGGGTAGAGATGTCAGCGGCGTTGGAGCGCGACGTCGCTGCGGGGTACCACGGAGCAATTGACGCGTCACGATTCTACGAATCCTTCGATGAACCGTACCGCGGCGGCGCCGACGCGCGGGAGCAATGGCCTGACGAACCGGGGGAAACGAACGCCATACGCCGCCGGGTGGCGCTTGCCTGCAGAATCCTCGATCGACAGGGCACGTTGGTCGGGTATCTCGAACACGTGAGCCACCGAGCCTCGACGTCTGCGCCGGCGTTCGCGATGAGCCCGGCAAAGCGGTTTGCGTCGATGCTTCCATCCGACATCGGCCTCGTATCGATGGAGGGTGACTGTCCGCCGATCGACGGACCGTTGCCGCCTGCGCCCTTCCGCCTGTATCACCGCGACGTGTTCGACGCTAGACCGACGGTAAACGCGATCGTTCATACACACGAAATGTATGGAAGGGCCCTCGTCATGGGTGGTCACACCCCTCAACCGATATTCCGGGTCGGCGCTGTACAAGCATCCGAGCTCTTCCGTTGCACGGTCGAACCGTCGCTCGCCTTTTCTGAGCAGAACCGACGGCTCAACGTCGCGTTGCTGGGGGATGGCTCGGCACTTCACATTCTTTCGCACGGTACCGACTTCGTCGCGCCGACACTGGAAGAGGCGGTCGTCGACGCCGTTCAGCGAGAGCAGCTAGCCAGAATCAACATCTCCGCGGCAAGACTGGGAGAGCCAAAGCCACTTTCGAAGCGTGCTCTCTCCGAACTAGAGCGAGATGGGCCGACATATGCGGATTGGTGGCGCTACTACGCTTCGGACACCTAGCTGCACCGCCACCACGTGAAGCCGAACGGTCTGACTCAGCAGGCAAGAACACGGCGGCCCATCCTCGGGTGGTCGACGTACGTTCAAGGGTGGGCTCCGGCGGCACGGGGTACGCCGTGCCGCCGGAGCCATGCGCGAAAGATGCGCCCGAGATGATTCGCCGAATGCGTCGGGAGATCTCGGCGGCTGTGCGGGCTACTCTGCGGACGTCACCGTCCGTTCGATGCCGAGAATGCTGCGCGCTTCCTGCACGGTTGCGATCGGTCTGTTGATCAGCCGGCAGAAGTCGACGACTTTCTTGATCATATCCAGGTTGCGTGTGATCACCTCATCGCGATGCGGATACATCCAATAGCAGTCTTCGATTCCTACCCGAACGAGATCGACACCGGCAAGAATCGAAAGCAGCGTGATCGGCAACCAGTTTCGACCGCCTCCGTAGACACCAACGGTGCAGCCCGGGATCATGTCCTTGGTCTGCTGCAACGAGGCGATCAATTCGATCCCCATCCACGTGTCATTGCTCATAGGCCATCCAAAGGGATGACCCATGTCATGGACCACGATGTGCGGCGGTGACTGGATAGACCGTTCAAGAATCGTCCGCTTCATCTTCCGAACGCTGTAGCTGCTACGTACCTTGTGAACGGGCCGTATCTTGTGCTCCAGCATGAACGTGACGCCGCGTTCCACGTCTTCGGCATAGTTGGATGGGTAGCTGTCGGCGGGAGGCCAGAGCACGACGGCACCTTGATTGAACGTGTTCCCGTGGCCGAGTCGCAGCAGTTCAGCTGCGTCGGTGATGTAGTCGAGCCTGGCTCCGTTGCGCTTCCAGCTGTGCTGGAGTGTGATCGCATCGACCTCGTCGAAGACACGTTCGTACACCGTCGCGACCAACTCGACGCGGCCGACCGCTCGTGCGTCACGGGGATCCCGGGGGTGTAGATGGACCGCAGCTGCGCCGGCACGAACCGCATCGACAAGGCCCTTGACTTGATCGTCGATTGACTGCGGAACAGCGGGAAACCGTATGCCATCTTCGCGGTACCCAGGAGGTTCGCGTGGATACAGGTTTCTGGCTCCCCAGAAGCGAGATTGCCAACCCGGGAATGCGCACTCGATGATCAGCGGCCTGTTCAGCGTGTCGATGCGACCTTCGAACTCGATGGGGTTGATCTCCAGGTGCTTGCGAATCTCTTCCTCGAAAGTGTCTCCCCATAGATAGCCGGGCTCGTCAGCTGGCATAGAACCACCTTCCCGCCGTAGTGAAACGTCCAAACGTGCTCCCAGAGGAACCGAACGTGTCGCGAGGATAGGAGAATGCGATCGGCCCCCGGCCTTGTGCCCGCACTAGCGCGGTCTCCTGGCTGGTCCTCGTGGCCTGTACGTTCCGAGCGCGGCGGCAATGACGGCATCTGCAGGAGTTGCCTCGAGATGTCGCAGAGGAACAGCTGTGTGTTCTGCCACCTTCGCACCATCGCGCTGCTCTAGCGCAGTGAGGATGACACGATGCTCTTCAATCGACTGCCCGAGGTCTCCCCTGAACTCGAGCGACCACTGAACCACTTCCCACAGCGTTCGGTTCGCAAGCGGCGGCTCCGCGGGCAAGGTCGGCACCTTCTCCACCGCCATTCGGTTGTTGACTGTAGACAAGGTTACTCCCGGCTCGCACGGCGGCAAGCGGTTCCGAAAGGCACGCCGCGGAGCCGAGAAGACTGAGACTGGCGAACGGGCAGCGCGATCTCCTGGAGCGCGGTCCCGAGGAGCGTCATCTGGTCCACGACAACCTTGTCACCTCCAACGTGCTCGTCGAGGGCGAGCGGTTCAGCGCGGAACGTCGACTTCGCGGCCGAGACACGCGCGCACCACGACGCCATCGGGCTCGCGATCCCGGACTTCGCGGAGCGCTTGGCGCGCTGCGGCTCACGGATCGGCCTGGCGGACATGGCCCACAGCGCATTCCGGAAGCGGTGGGCTGAGGTGGCGCGGAAGGCCCAGCGGACGCTCGAGCCCGCGCGGACCTGAGGCTACGAGGCGGCCACGAGCCGGCCCCCGCACCGCCCGCGGCTACTGGCCGCCCGCGCGGGCGAGTTAGCGCGCGGCGTTGCGAGCGAGGCCGCGCACGAGCCGGAGCGCGAAGACGGCGGCGACGCCGGCGACGACGACCCAGGCGAGCGCGGCGATCGCCGGCGCGGCGAAGTCGGTGCCGGAGAGGAAGACGTGCGCGACGAGCGCGGCGAACGCGACGTACGAGAGCCGGTGGATGAAGAGCCAGATCTCCGGCGCGTAGTGGCGGCGGAGCCAGCCGGTGACCATCACGAGGACGAGGAGCTGCGCCGAGACGGTGCCGAGCCCGATCGCGAGCCGACCGTAGGGGACACCGAACGGGACGAGGAGGTCGATCGGCGCGATCCGCGCCGCGGGATCGAGGACGAGCGCGACGACATGCGCGGCGCCGAGCGGGAGCCAGAGCAGTCCGGTGAGGTCGTGGAGCGCTCGGACGGCGCGGTTGTGCGAGAGCCAGCCGAGGGCGCCGGAGCGGAGCGCCATCCCCGAGACCACCGAGAGCACGAGCGCGACCGTGGAGGCGACGCCGCTCGCGCGGGCGAGGACCCAGAGGAGGAGCTCGGGGCTCACGAGACGCGCGTCCGGGTGAGCGGCGCTCGCGGCACGACCGGGACGGTTGGGCTGATCCGCTGCCGCGGCGCCGCGGTCGCGGCGGGCGCCGGCAGGCCGAAGAGGCGGGGCGGGGTGGTCGGAGCGGCGCGAGGCGCCGGGAGCGGCGCGGCCGCCGCCGTGACGGTGGGCTGTAGCGGCGCGGCCGGGTTCTGCACGTGCGCGGAGGCGTAGGCGGTCATCCCGCCGAAGCTCCCGACCGTCAGTGCGGTCGCGAGCAGCCGGACGACGACGGTCGATCGGGTGAGCATCACCCTTCTAACCCCGCCAGAGGCCGATCTGATTCGGTCTCCGGCGCGACTTTACGGTCTTCTAACCGACGAGCTTCGGCTCGATCTGGGCGAGGAGCTTCTGCTTCGGCATGAAGCCGACCATGCGATCGGCCTCCTTGCCGTTCTTGAAGAGGATCATGGTCGGGATCGCGCGGACGCCGTAGCGCCCCGCGGTGATCGGATTGGCGTCGACGTCCAGCTTGGCGATGCGGAGCTTGTCGGTCTCGCCCGCGATCTCCTCGAGGACGGGCGCGACCATCCGGCACGGACCGCACCAGGTGGCCCAGAAGTCCACGAGAACCGGGGTATCGGACTTCAGGACGTCCTGCTCGAAGGACTGGTCGGTCACCGCCGAGGGCTTTGCCATTGTGTGATGCTCCTTACATTCGCCGGGTCCCGCTCAGCGGCCCCGAGTGCTCCTGTCACCACTTGAACGCGAGCTGCTGCCCCGCCTGTTCCACGGCCGGCTCCAGCCCGAGGACGCCCTCGAGATCGGCGAGCGTCGTCTCCGGGCCGACGGCGAAGCGGCGCAGCGGCTCCCACTTTACGAAGCGCCAGGCCCGGCGTCGAACCGCCTCCGCGAGCGCCGCCGATCGGACGAGCTTGTAGCCGACGAGGCCGCGCCGCTCGTCGGCGATGGCGAGGAAGCGGAACACGCGGTCGTCGTCGGGGATCGCCTCGCCGAGCTGCACGACGCTCCGGTGGATCCGGGCGGTCCAGTCGAGCTGCCAGACGAAGACCATGTGCGCGCGGTCGTACCAGACGACGTCGAGGTGCTCGAGGACGTCGGCCGGACCGCGCATGTGGCGCGCGAGCGACGCCTCGCGCTCGGCGTCGCTGAGCAGGTCGCCGAGGACCGTGCCGCGCGTGGCGTGGGCGCCGGCGAGCGTCCTGCGGCGGAGGTCGCGCCCGACGCTCACCTTGAAGCCGAGGCGGTGCCCTGCATCGACGAGGTCCGCCGCGAGGGCGGTCTGCTCGGCCTGCCGCTTCACGAGCGCGTCCTCGTCGCGCAGCCGCCAGCGGCCGTCGGCGCCCTGCACTCCGTAGGCGGCGACGCAGCGCTCGACCAGCTCGCGGTCGGGCGTCTCCAGGTCGCGGAAGAGCGCGTACGCGCGGCGCAGGAGCGCCTTCGTCTCGATCTCGCGGGCGGCCGAGAGGAGGCCCCAGATCCCCCAC
>Ga0082335_1003770_pt1 | contig 24278 bp, 24 predicted proteins | sample Subgrocontami58m_FD_72375 | JGI IMG/M metagenome (GOLD analysis project Ga0082335, IMG submission 72375) | Subsurface groundwater microbial communities from S. Glens Falls, New York, USA - GMW37 contaminated, 5.8 m (SPADES assembly) (version 2) ...
AGGCGGCGATCGGCGGCAAGATCATCGCGCGCGAGACCGTGCGCGCCTTCCGCAAGGACGTGACCGCGAAATGCTACGGCGGCGACGTGAGCCGCAAGCGCAAGCTTCTGGACAAGCAGAAGGAAGGCAAGAAGCGCATGCGCCAATTCGGCAAGGTGGATATTCCGCAGGAGGCGTTTATTGCCGCGCTGAAGGTGGATGTGTGAGGCCGTGCGGATGACCGCGCTTGCCCCGCCCTCATCCTGAGGAGGGCGCGTTAGCGCCCGTCTCGAAGGATGGGGCGGCCTCGTCCTTCGAGACGCCGCGCTTTGCGCGGCTCCTCAGGATGAGGCCGAGAGAGTCTCGTGGAAGATTTTCGATTTCACTCCGCCGCGTCGCCAACCGGCCGTAACTTGCCTGCCTCTTTCATTTCGTCGTGCAGTGCGATCGGGTCCCAGTCGTAGCCATTCGGCCAAGTGAGCGCGCCATCCTCAATGAACACGCGGGCGAAATAGGCGGCGTCTTTCAGCGGCTCCGCCATCGGGCCGGTCTTCTCGCGGACGAAGGCAAAATCGCGCACGCCGACGGTCCCGTCGGAAAACTCAATCTCAAGCTTATACCCGCCAAGATGCCTGACCCCGATCACGTCAATCATCATTCGAGACCTTCAATTCGTTCGAGGCGGCCGTCCGTACGCGCGGCGACCCAATTTTGCATGAGCGCGTCCCGCCGTAACGCAGCCCACTCCTTGACCAGCCGCGTGACGGTAGGCGGGAGCCGGCCGTCTATGATCTCTCCATCTGCGATCCGGACACGCGCGCGGAATTGCTGATACCAAACATGAAAATGTGGCGGATCGTGGTCGTTAAAGAACATCCGCACCGCGATGCCAAGAAAATACGCGATGGTCGGCATATCAACGACCGCCTTCGTAACAATACAGATATATTACGCCAGTTCGGTCTTTGACGGCAAGAAGCGCATGCGCCTCGCGGAAGCCGCATCAGCGGCTATCCGGGATCGGCAAGGTGGATATCCCGCAGGAAGCCTTCATCGCGGCGCTGAAGGTGGATGTGTGAGGGGCTACGGTTAAGCTGCGTGTGTTCTGCCAAGATTTTTTAGATGTTAGAAGCCCCTACGCCATTACAAATTGGGCGTCTTCGCATTGATTCAAGAGTCAGCCGCATAAGGCGTTGCAGCTTAGAAGCTTGCGTGTAACTTTACCCACCGTTCTTAATCGCCCCCGCAGATAGCGCTGCCGACACGCGAGGAAACTATGGGCACAATAAAGGACACCCAGCCTAGCCAACATCTATCCGTTCCATGGTTCGGCGCCCGCAAGATGGCGCGCAAACTAATCAATGAAGTGCAAAATCTGCGAGCGCAGCGCGATGCGGCATACAAACAACTCGAAAAACTTGGCGCCCTTACTATCCTTCAACTTGAAGCACGGCGGGCCGAATTAGAACTCGAGATTGCTGAACAATCAGACCGGATCTCACGAGGATGGTCCGAAGGAGCTGCCAGATTAGAAGCTTTGAAAAAGCAAATTCTCGCAGCTCGGCAGTCAATTGTCGCAACGGAAGACTTAGCCCTTTTGCAGGAAGTGGGCATTTATCAATACCGTCACCCATTGACTGACGCCGTAGCCTACGAAAAGGCCCTTGAGATAATTGAAAATCAAATGAAGTCTATGACAAGAAAAGATGGAGGCGCGGTCCTCGCGACGACCGACTGGGCAGTCAATGGCTCAGTTACAGAGGGCCGAGCAATGGTGCGGGACTTTTCCAAACTGATGCTTCGGGCGTTCAACGCAGAAGCCGACACCCTTGTACGCGGCCTTAAACCTTACAAGCTAGACGGCGCACTTGACCGCCTGAGGAAGGTTGCCGAAACCATTGAACGTCTTGGGCGAACCATGAAGATCCAAATTTCGGAGCCGTACTATCAATTGCGGGTGAGCGAGCTGGAGCTCACGTCAGATTTTTTGCAAAAACAAGCTGAAGAGAAAGAGGCGGAGCGATTGGAGCGCGAACGTTTGCGTGAAGAAAGAAAAGTACAGCAAGAAATTGAACATGAACGCGCTCAGCTTGAGAAGGAACGCCAGCACTACGCTAATGCGCTCCAAGCTGTTATTGCGAAAGGAGACCAAGCTGGCGCTATGCGGTTGAGCGAACAGTTAGGCGAGGTCGACCAGAAAATCAAAAACGTGGATTTCCGTGCGGCTAATATCCGCGCTGGATATGTCTATGTGATTTCGAATATTGGTTCTTTTGGAGAGAAGATGGTCAAAGTCGGCATGACACGCCGTCTAGACCCCATGGACAGAATACGCGAATTGAGCGACGCCTCCGTACCCTTCAACTTCGACATTCATGCCTTGTTTTTTTCCAAGGATGCTGTTGGTATCGAAACCGAGATGCACGAGCGACTAGCTTCCTCCCGTGTAAACATTGTCAATCGACGACGTGAATTTTTTCACGTGACGCCGGCGGAGGTCAAGGCACACCTGGGTCAACTCGCAGGTGAACTGCTTGAATTCCAAGAATTCCCAGAAGCGATTGAGTATCGTCAATGTCTCCACGAGCAGTCGCGGGGATTTCATTAAAGGCTGATTTTCCAGAGATCGTGAACGGCCAGGACAAGCTCCGGCCGTGATGAACAGGGATGTTCGTCTCGCCGAAAAAAATTATGCCCGCCCTCCAAACCTCCCTTATCTTTCTCGCGCCCGGCTCGTTGAGGGGCGACATCGGTGGATACCGCCAGGCCGGCCGTTGCCCTCCTTCCTCGCCTGTCGGATAGTGCGGCAATAGGGGAGGGCCTCATGCGCAACATATTATTGCTGGCAGTTTTTGTGACGGGCTTAGCCATTCCTGTTGCAAAGGCAGAGGACCTTTCGGCGGAACTCGCGCTCTCACCCAAGGATCGGAAATACAACTCGCGGGCCTGCCGCAGCATGCGCGAGCAGGCGAGGAACTATAACGATGGTCTCTTCCAGCAAAGCCCGGGGGCCTATGTTATTGCTGCCGTCGCGCCGGGCGGATCAGTGGGCCTTCTGGCCTACGTGATGCACAAGCGCGAATTGTTCAAAACGAAAGTCGTGCAGGCTTGCATGACCCATCCGCCGGACCGGGCCCCCGCGAGGTCTAGGGAAAAGGATTGACCCGCAGCTTCGGCGCCGGGAATAGCCCGTCGTCATTTCCGGGGCGCGTTGATCTTTTCCCTCTCCCAGTTGAAGTCGGATTTATCCGACTTCAACCACTCGATAGCGCCGAACTCGGGTAAACCCGAGTTCGGCTGGGAGAGGGTGGCGAGCGTAGCGAGCCGGGTGAGGGCGTACAACTTATCGATAGGCCGCAACCCCTCACCCGCCGCGCTTTGCGCGTCGACCTCTCCCAATGGGAGAGGTGCAGCAGTTGTCATCGCTCCCGCGCGGGCATAAAAAAATAAACTTATCCCCGCCTACAAAATCGCACTTATCTTTATCGCGCTCGGTTCGCTGAGGGGCGTCATCTAGAGGCGTCTATTTGGCGGAGCCGGGTGCGGCGCCCGCGGGCGTGGCTCGTAACCACGCGCTCGGGCGGCGTCGGGGCTCCGCCTGGGGTTACTAAGGACCCCCGCCAGGAGCTGGCTGACGGACGAGGCGCTATTGCCTCGACGAAAAGCGCGGCCCGACGCCGGAGTAAGAACGCCGCGGTGGAGCGCCGAAAGGCGCGCGCCCAGCCAAAGGGCGCGCCGCGTCTTAGCGGACGCGGACTTTAAGTTGGTGCGCCTTCTCGGCGCTCCGCTCCCCTCATTTTTTGGGGGGCGACTCCCCCGTGCCCCCTGTTCGGGGAGCATGGAGAACGAGACGACGGCGCGCCCGCGCCGCAAAAAACAGGGCTGGCGGAGCTATGCGCCTCCGCCCTCATCCTGAGGAGGGCGCGTTAGCGCCCGTCTCGAAGGATGGGGCGGCCTCGTCCTTCGAGACGCCGCGCTTTGCGCGGCTCCTCAGGATGAGGCCGAGAGAGTCTGTTGGCTGTTTGAAAATCGAATAGGTCGTTATTCCGGGGGCGCAAAGCGCCGATCCGGGTGCCCCCCCCCATTAACCACGTGAATGGCTGCCCCGCCTAGGAAGACCTGGTCCGCATTTTTCACGCGCGGGGACCGGCAGCCTCAGGAACCGCAACGGCGCGCTGCGTTGCATTTCTCCGGCCACCGGTGGCAATCTCCACCCGCATTCTCCCGCGGGAGGCACGATAAAGTGACGCACGCGCTTATCCGCTATTTATTGGTCCTGGGGCTTTGCGCGCCGGGCAGCGCTTGGGCGCAAGACAAAGGCACGCTCAATCCGCAGCCGCTGCCGCCGCTGGCCAAGCCGGCCGATCCGAACCTGCCGGCGAAGGAATTATTCGGCCGCCAGCCGGCGCCGGCTTCGCTTGCCGCGCGGGCGCTCGGCTTCTATGCCAAGGGATGCCTCGCCGGGGCCAAGGCCTTGCCGGTGAACGGCGCCACCTGGCAGGTCATGCGGCTGTCGCGCAATCGAAACTGGGGCCACCCCAACCTAGTACGGCTCATCGAACGTCTTGCTGAAAAAGCTCCGAAGCTCGGCTGGAACGGCCTGCTCGTCGGCGACATGTCGCAGCCGCGCGGCGGACCCATGCTCACCGGACATACCAGCCATCAGGTCGGCCTCGACGCCGATATCTGGCTCACCCCCATGCCGGATCGTGAACTGACCCGTCAGGAGCGGGAGGAGATGTCCGCGATCAACATGGTCCGCGAAGACCGCAAGGACATTGACCCAAAGGTTTGGACGCCCAAGCACGCCACGCTCATCAAGACCGCGGCGGAGCAGCCGGAGGTCGATCGCATGTTCGTCAACGCCGCGATCAAGAAAGCGCTATGCCGCGAAGCGGGGAAGAACCGCGGCTGGCTGTCGAAGGTGCGGCCCTATTATGGGCACGACTTCCATTTCCACGTTCGCATCCATTGCCCCGCCGGTGATCCGTGCGAACCGCAGCTGCCCGTGCCTGCCGACGACGGCTGCGGCAAAGAGCTCGATTTGTGGTTCTCGGACGCCGTGTTGAACCCGAAGCCGCCCAAGGCGGAGCCCAAGCCGAAACCGCCGATCAAGCTCGCCGACCTGCCCGCGGCCTGCCGGCAGGTCCTGGTGGCGCCGTGACGCTCACACCAATTTGAAGGTGCGCGCGAGCTGCCAGAGCGCCAGCGTCACCACCAGCACGCCTACCAGGACCATCAGCACACGGGCGGGAAGATGCTTCACGGCCCAGCCTCCGAACGGAGCGGCGATCACGCCGCCGACAATAAGCGCGATCAGGTTCTGCCAGGGCGCGATGCCCAGTTCGATGAAGAAGGTGGTGGCGGCGGCGACCGTCACGAAGAATTCCGTGGTGTTCACCGAACCCACCGCGCGGCGCGGCGCATGCCCCGAACCGACCAAGGTCGAGGCGACCATCGGGCCCCAACCGCCGCCGCCGCTGGCGTCGAGAAAGCCGCCGACCAGCCCAAGCGGCGGCGCCAGCTTGAACGGCGCATCGCGCTTCGGCAGCCGCCGCGCAGCCTTGAACAGGATAAAAATGCCGAGCGCGAGCAGGTAGGCGGAAACATAGGGCCTGGCCGCGGCGGAATCCACATTCGAAAGTACCCATGCGCCGATTACCGCCCCGAGCACGCCGCCGATGCCGAGGCGCGCGACCAGCCCCCAATCCACGTTGCGATGGTAGACATGCGAGGTGGCCGATGCGGCGGTGGTAAAGATTTCCGCGGTATGGACGATGGCGCTCGCCTGCGCCACCGGAATCCCCATCGTCAGCATGGCCGACGTGGAAATGACGCCGAAGGCCATGCCGAGCGCACCATCGATGAGCTGAGCGACGAAACCAATCGCGCCCAGCAGCAAATAGTCCGAAAACATTATTGATTTCCTATCAGCCGTATCGCGAAGGCCAATTTGACTGCGTTATGCGTGCGCGGGAGATTGCCGCTTGCATTGCCCGGTGTACGGGGGGAAGACGACTACACAACAACCGCATCTGCGGCAAGATGAAGCGCGCAATAAGTATAAAAGCGGCCAGCAACGCGCAGCTGCCTGCTGAATTGCACTACCAATTTCGGCGCGCTTGGAAGATTTTTCTGTCCGCCCACGGAGAGTTCTCGACCCTGCGCGGCTATGCTCGCGCCGGCAGGCTTGCTAATATGCTTTAGTGACATGCGGCGCGCCGTGCGCGCGGCGCAGGCATCCCGGAACGGCGGTTCGCGGGCGGCCCTTTCCGATTTGATGCAAACGAAGTTTGCGTGGCCGAGTTGCCAATGCTCGCCGTGCAAGGGATTTGCGATGAAATGTTACCGCATCGTTCTGGCCATCCTGCTTGCGCTCGTCTTGCCCGGACACAGCGCATTCGCCCAGAATAAAACCATTCTCGTCTTCGCCGCCGCATCACTGAAGGATACGCTGGACGAGGTGAACGCCGCTTTCACCCAGGCCGCGGGCATCAAGGTCACGGCAAGCTATGCCGCAAGCTCGCAGCTCATCAAACAGATCGAGCAGGGAGCGCCCGCGGACGTTTTCATTTCCGCGGACCTCGATTGGATGGACTACGGCGCGCAGAGGCAGCTCGTGAAGAGCGCAACACGGATCAATATTCTCGGCAACCGGCTGGTGCTGATCGCGCTCAGCGGCGCCAAGGTTGAGCGGGTGACGATCGGTCCAGACTTCTCTCTCGCCGCCCGCGCCGGAGAAGGGCGCATCGTCACCGGAGACGTGCGCGCAGTTCCGGTTGGGCGCTATGCGAAAGCCGCGCTGGAGAAGCTGGGCCTGTGGGCATCCGTGCAGCACAAAATTGCCATGGTGGAAAATGTCCGGGCGGCCTTGGCATTGGTTGCCCGCGGGGAAGCGCCGCTCGGTATAGTCTATGAGACAGATGCAAAAGCGGAGCCGAAGGTAAAGGTGTTCGGCGTATTCCCCGCGGACTCGCATCCGCCGATCGTCTATCCGGCCGCGCTGACGACGGAAGCCAAATCCGGGTCGGCTGATTATCTCGCCTTTCTCCAATCGGCCGCGGCGAAGCGGATATTTGAAGGCCACGGCTTCATCTTTCTCGCCAAAACCAGTTGATCCAAGGTGACTTGTGTTTGATCTCACTCCGGACGAATGGATCGCAGTCCAGCTCTCCCTGCGCATCGCCATCGTGGCGACCATTGTTGCTCTGCCCTTCGGCATCGCGATCGCCTGGCTGCTCGCGCGCAAGGATTTCTGGGGCAAGGCGCTGCTCGACGGCCTGGTGCATCTGCCGCTCGTCTTGCCGCCCGTCGTGACGGGCTACCTGCTGCTGCTCTCCTTCGGGCGCAAAGGCCCGATCGGCAGCTTTCTGGCCGACACCTTCGGCATCGTCTTCTCGTTCCGCTGGACCGGCGCGGCGCTGGCCTGCGGTGTCATGGGTTTTCCGCTGCTGGTGCGCGCCATCCGGCTGTCGTTCGAGGCGATCGACCGGCGGCTGGAGGACGCAGCCGCGACGCTCGGCGCCAACCGCATCTGGGCCTTTCTCACGGTTACCTTACCGCTCGCTCTGCCGGGCATCATCGCGGGGATGGTGCTGTGCTTCGCCAAGGCGCTGGGCGAGTTCGGCGCCACCATCACTTTTGTTTCCAATATCCCCGGCGAGACGCAAACCATCTCCGCGGCGATCTACACCTTCATGCAAGTGCCCGGCGGCGACGCGGCGGCGGGCCGACTCGTCGTCGTCGCCATCATCATCGCGCTCGGCGCGCTGGTCGCCTCCGAATGGCTGGCGCGCCGCGCCGGCACGCGCTTCCACGGAGACTGACATGCTCTCGGTCGACGTAGAAAAACGCCTCGGCGACTTCTCGCTTTCCGCCAAGTTCGAAACGGGAAGCGGCGCGACAGCGTTGTTCGGCCCCTCCGGCGCGGGCAAGACCACGCTGGTGAACATGATCGCCGGCCTGGTGACGCCCGACCGTGGACGCATCGCGGTCGATGACACGGTGCTGTTCGATTCGGCAGCGCGCGTGAATGTGCCGGCGCACCGGCGCCGCATCGGCTATGTGTTCCAGGAAGACCGCCTGTTTCCCCATCTCACGGTCGCGCGCAACCTGGATTACGGGCGGCGGATGAGTGGATTGTCCGCCGACCCGGCGGAAAGGGACCGCGTCATCGACTTGCTGGACATCCGGCCGCTGCTGGACCGCCGCCCCGGCAAACTCTCCGGCGGCGAGCGCCAGCGCGTCGCCGTCGGCCGCGCGCTGCTCATGCGCCCGCGCCTGCTTTTGCTCGACGAGCCGCTCGCCTCGCTCGATGCGCGCCGCAAGGCGGACATTCTGCCGTACCTCGAACGTTTGCGCGACGAGGCTGGAGTGCCGATGGTCTATGTCAGCCACCAAGCCGCCGAGGTCAGGCGCATCGCCACGTCGGTGGTATGGCTCGAGGACGGGCGCGTCAAAGCGATCCGCGGAGTTGAATTTCTCGATGCCATGCGCGCGATAGGCAGTTGAGCGCACATGTTCCCGCCTGCACGCATCGTCTGCCTGACCGAAGAGACCGTGGAGACGCTCTATCTCCTCGGCGAGGACCGCCGCATCGTTGGCGTGTCCGGCTATGCGGTGCGGCCGCCGCAGGTGCGGCGGGAGAAACCGCGTGTTTCGGCGTTCATTTCGGCGGACGTGCCAAAGATACTGGCGCTTGAGCCCGATCTCATCCTCACCTTCTCCGACCTCCAGGCCGACATCGTCGCGGAGCTGATCCGGCACAATGTCGCCGTTCATGCCTTCAACCAGCGCGATGTCGCCGGCATCCTCGACATGATCCGCACGCTCGGCGCCCTGGTCGGCGCGGCGGAAAAGGCGGAGGCGCTCGCCGCCTCCTTCGTGCAACGCTTGGAGGCGACGCGCGCCCGCGCCGCGCGTCTGTCCCGGCGCCCGCGCGTGTATTTCGAGGAATGGGACGACCCGATGATCTCCGGCATCGGCTGGGTGTCGGAACTGGTGCAGGCCGCGGGCGGCATCGAAACTTTTCCGGCGCTCGCCGCGCGCAAGAACGCCAAGGATCGTATCGTTTCACCGGCGGAAGTGATCGCGGCGAAGCCAGACATCATCATCGGCTCCTGGTGCGGCAAGAAATTCGTGCCGGAGAAAGTCAAAGCACGGCCTGGCTTCGACGCCGTTCCCGCCGTCCGCGGCGGCTGGCTGCGCGAGATCAAGTCGACCTTGATCCTGCAGCCGGGGCCCGCGGCGCTTACCGACGGCCTCGACACGCTCGCCGGCATCATCGAGGAATGGTCGGCGGCGTAGACTGCGTAATCGTTATCCGCGCCGGCGCCAGCTTTCGCTGCCGGGCAGCGGACGGCTCTCGAACGGCCTGGGAGTGGGCGAAAGCACATTGGCCAGATAGTCGAGCGCTTGGACCAAAGCCGGCCCGCCGCACAAACTGTATCTGGTCGGCAAGGCGATGCGCTGCTCCGCCGGGTAAAGCGTTCTGATGGCCGGGTGAGTGAAAAACAGCGCGCCCTGATCCTTCGCCTGCGGCGGCGGGTCCTTGAGCACCAGAAGATCGGGCCGGATCATCAAAAGCGTTTCCAGGGAGATGTAGCCGCCAAGGCCACTGGGCGCGCCCGGGGGCGGCCGCAATCCGGCTTCCGCCAGCAGGGTCGCCGCCAGGCTTGCCGGCCCTTCCACATAGCCGCCGCGTTCGACCACCAGGGCCGTTTTCGATATGCCGCGCGCCACCGCAGCAAGGCGTGCCCGCGCCTCGTCGAGAGCGCGCACCATGGCCTCGCCTCGATCCGGATGACCGAGCTGCGCAGCCACCGTGCGGATTTGCGTTCGCGCCGCCGCAATGTCGGTGACAAGGCCGACTTCGAAAACGGGGACGCCATGCGCGGTCAACATGCGGCGCGTTTCGCGCCGGTCGCTAGGGCCGACCAGCACCAGATCGGGCTCAAGCGCGATGGTGCCCTCCGCGCTCCAATCCAGCGTGCGGAAGCGGCCCGCCTGTTCAGCAACGATCGACAGATTGGGGTCCTTGGCATAGGGCGAGAGCGCGGCGATCTGATCGCTGTCGGCCAGCGCCACCACCAGCTGGTCGGCGCAGAGATTGAACGAAACGATCCGGCGCGGGGTCTCGGCATGGGCCGGCGCGGCCACCAATAAGAACATCGCGGCTATGAGCTTTCGCATTCAAATCCCCAGATTCCTTCCTTAGCACAGCCGCGCAATCCCATTGGAGCCCACGCCGGGACCCTGTAGGAGATCATCGCCCCTCACCCTGAGGAGCGGCCGAAGGCCGCGTCTCGAAGGGTGAGGGCCGCCCATCCTTCGAGACGGCCCTTCGGGCCTCCTCAGGATGAGGGCGGATGACGCCGGACGAACCGATGACGGGGTTAGATCGCGGAGACCTGAGGCTCAACGCGGCACTTGTGGTACTGGTGGCGGCGCTCGCCTTCCTGTCCTTGCTGGTGGGCCCGGCGGCCTTGTCGCCGCGGACCGTGCTGGCGGCGCTGATGGATGGCGAGGGCATCCCCGGCATCATCGTGCGCGACATCCGCCTGCCGCGCACTGTGCTGGCTATCTTGATCGGGGCGACTTTCGGCCTCTCCGGAGCGGCCCTGCAAGGGCTGCTGCGCAATCCGCTGGCCGAGCCCGCCTTGTTCGGGGCGCCGCAGGCGGCGGCAGCCGGCGCCGCCCTAGTCATCGCCTTCGGGCTGGCGGGCGCGACCTCCTTCGCCGTGCCGCTGGCCGGCATTGCCGGGACCATGCTGGCGATCGGCAGCCTGCTTGCCATCGCCGGCCGCCGTGCGAGCCTCACGGTGACCATGCTCGCCGGACTGGCGCTGGCAAGTTTCGGCGGAGCCGCGATCGCGCTCATCCTCAATCTCGCCCCCAATCCCCATGTCGCGCTGGAGATCGCCTTCTGGCTGCTCGGCTCGCTGCAAGACCGCAGCTACGAGCATGTTTTGATCGTCGTGCCCTTCCTGATCGGAAGCTGGGTCGTGCTCGGCATGACGGCGGGCGCATTTCGCGCCTTGACGCTGGGGGAGGACGCCGCCGCCTCGCTTGGGGTCAACATCGACCACACGCGTCAAGCAGTGGTGGTGGGCGTCGCGCTCGGCGTCGGCGCCGCGGTGGCCGTTGCGGGTGCGATCAGCTTCGTCGGCCTGGTGGCGCCGCATCTCGTGCGCCGCGCCGTGGGCTCGGACCCGGCGCGGGTGATGCTGCCCGCGGCGCTCACGGGGGCGGCGCTGCTGACGGCCGCCGACATCGCCGTGCGGCTCGTGCCCGGCCCGGTCGAGATCAAGCTCGGCGTCGTCACCGCCTTGATCGGCGTGCCGTTCTTTCTGGCCATGATCTTTTCCGAGCGGCGGTTGCTGGAAGGAAATTCCGCGCCATGACGGCCGCGGCTGCACCCCTGCTCCTGCGCGCCGATGCGGTCACGGTGCAGCTCGGCGGTGCTGTCGTCGTGGACCGCGCGAGTCTTACTCTGCGCACGGGCGAGCTCGTCGCCCTGGTCGGCCCCAACGGCGCCGGCAAGACCACGCTGATGCGGGCGCTTGCCGGGCTGCTGCTGCCCGCCTCCGGCAATATCGAAATCAATGGACGGCAGCTTGAAACCCTTGGCCAGCGGGAGCGGGCGCGCGCCATCGCCTATCTGCCGCAGGGACATGTGTTTCATTGGCCGATGCATGTCGCGGCCGTGGTGACGCTCGGCCGCCATCCGCATGCCGATCCGTTCTCGCGGACGTCGCCGGCGGACCGAGACGCGGTGACCCGCGCGCTTCAGGCAACCGCCACGGAAGTATTCGCCGGCCGCCGGGTCACTACCCTCTCCGGCGGCGAACGGGCGCGGGTGGCGCTGGCGCGCGCGCTGGCAACCGAGGCGCCCATGCTGTTTGCCGACGAGCCGACCGCCTCGCTCGACCCGCGTCATCAATTGGTGGTGATGGACCTGCTGCGCCGGGCGGTGCGCGCCGGCGGCGCGGTGCTGGCCATCCTGCACGACCTGACGCTGGCCGCGCGCTTTGCCGACCGGGTGATGGTGATGGATGGCGGCCGCATCGTCGCCGACGGCCGGCCGGAAGATGCGCTCAGTCCCGCGCAGATCGCCAAGGTGTTCGGGGTCGACGCGATCAACGTGGATACCGGCGAGGGCTTCATCCCAATCGCGCGGCATCCGCTGTGAAAACGCCAAACAATGACCGTCATCCTGAGGTGCTTGGCGCATCGCGCCGAGCCTCGAAGGATGCACGGTCTCGGCCGTCGCCCTTCGAGGCTCGCTCCGCTCGCTCCTCAGGGTGACGGATCATTCCATCTCACAATCGGCTGATCCAGCCCTTGACCCGCTCGACGAGCGCAGCCGTCGGCCCGCGTGTCTCTGAGTCCGCGAGCCGCAGCCCGACATTGGTAACGCGGCCGTCGTCCACCGTATGCGCGACCAGCACAATCGAACCGAGCGGTACCGTGTCGCCATTTTCCGGCGGCCGCCCGAGATGCTCGGCAAAGTCGTCGGCCAAGGACATCGCCGCATCCTCGGCGGCGATCTGCAGCCCGTAGATTTCGGCCAGCGCGCCCAGCGTCACGTCACCGGAGACGAAGAAATCGCCGAGCAGCCGCGGGTCGGGCTTGGCAGGCGGCGGCATGTTGATGAAAAAACGGTCAAGAGCCTCCGCTTTTTCCGGCGGAGCCAGCAGATAGACATAGTCGCCCTCTTTCACGGTCTCGCCTTCGGCGGCGGTCAGGACACGTTCATCGCGAATGACCAGCGTCGGCTTCGCCCAGGAGGGGATGAGCCGGCGGCGCAAATAAGGGCTATTGGCGGCGACGGGATAACCGACGAGTTCCTGCGACAGCTGACCCGGCAAGTCGAGTTCGATGCGGCGCGGCAGCTGGCTGATGCTCGGCAAGGCGAGGCGTAAGCGCCGCGCGGCCGGCGCAATGGTCCAACCCTGAACCAGCAGCGATACCAGCACGACGACAAAGGCGACGTCGAAATAGATCTGCGCTTTCGGCAAGCCGACCAGGAGCGGGATCGACGCGAGGAAAATGCCGACCGCGCCGCGCAAGCCGACCCACGAGATGAATAGTTTCTCGCGCAAGGAAAAACGGAACGGCGCGAGGCAAAGGAAGACCGCGGCCGGCCGCGCGATCAGCATCAGCGCCAACGCAACCATTAACGCCGGTAAGGCGCGCTGCACCAGAAGGGCCGGCCAGGCGAGCAGCCCCAGCAGCATGAACATGGCGATCTGCGCGAGCCAGGTTACCGCGTCGAGAAAAGAGACAAGCGTGTTGTGGGCGCGCGTCGAGCTGTTTCCGACGACCAGTCCGGCGAGATAGACCGCGAGGAACCCCGAGCCCTGCAGGACGCCGGCCAGACCGAAAACCACCAGCGCGCCGGTGGCGGCGAATGGCGCATGCAGCCCTTGCGGCAGTTGCAGCCGATTGAGCACCGCCACCATGGCGTAGCCGCCGAGCACGCCGATAACCCCGCCGATGGTCATCTGCTTTACGAGCAGGAAGATGACCGCGTGCCAGGGTTTTTCGCCAACCAGCAGGATTTCGACCAGCAGGATGGTGAGGAAGATCGCCAGGGGATCGTTGGTCGCCGATTCCACCTCCAGCGTCGCGCTGACCCGCGGCCGCAACCGAAGGCCCTTCGCATGCAGCAGGAAAAACACGGCAGCGGCGTCGGTCGAGGCGACAACCGAGCCGACCAGAAGCCCTTCGGTCCAGTTCAGCCCGAGCGCCCAGACCGCGACCGGCGCGGTGAGTGCTGCGGTCATGAACACGCCGATGGTCGCCAGCAATCCGGCCGGCGCGAGCACAAGGCGGAAGGTGGCCAGCCGCGTCCGCAGGCCGCCATCGAACAGGATCAATGCGAGCGAGACCGAACCGACGATATAGACCAGCCGCACGTCGTCGAACTTGATCCCGCCGGGTCCAGCCTCCCCTGCCAGCATGCCGACGATCAGGAACACCAGCAGCAACGGGGCCCCGAAGCGCAATGCGATCAGGCTCGACATGATGCCCGCCAGCACCAGCAGCGCGCTGAGCAGAATCGCAATGCTGACGGTATCGAGGGAGGCCATCTTTGGTGCGAATCCTTTTACGCATTGGAGGGCCGCGCCGGCCGCCCAGCAAGTGGCTTTTTCTCACCGCAAAGGTGAAGGTAGCCCTAAGCTACCTTGCGGCTCGCCAGAAACTCGCCCATGCGTTCCAGCGCCTTCAAAATGTTCGGCGTGGAATTGGCATAGGAGAGCCGCACATAGCCCTCGGCGAGAATGCCGAAGTCCGGCCCGCCGACGATGGCGACACCCGCTTCATCGAGCAGCGCCGAGGCCAGCGCCTTGGCCTTCCAGCCGGTGCGCTTGACGTTGGGAAAGGCGTAGAACGCGCCCTTGGGCGTGGCGCAGGATACGCCGGACAATTTGTTGAGTCCTTCGACCACGACCTTGCGCCGCGCGTCGAAAGCCGCGACCATTTTGGCGACGTCGTCCCGCGGGCCCTTTAGCGCGGCCAGGCCGGCGAATTGCGCCGGCGCATTCACGCAGGAATAGGAATTGACCGCGAGCTTGCGCGCATAATCGTAAAGCTTCTGCGGCCATACCGAGTAGCCGAGCCGCCAGCCGGTCATGGCATAAGTTTTCGACCAGCCGTTCAACAGGATCAGCCGCTCGCGCAGCGACGGATAGGACAGCAGACAGACATGCGCCTCGCCGTCGTAGGTCATCTGATCGTAGATCTCGTCCGACATCACCGCGACATCGGGATGCTTTTCGAGACCCGCCACGAGCTTGTCGACCTCCGCCTTTGGCGTGACGCCGCCGGTGGGGTTGGCCGGCGAGTTGAGGATGAGCAGCCGCGTCTTCGGCGTGATCAGACGCAGCGTCTCCTCGGCGGAAAAGGCAAAGTTGTTTTCCTCGCGGATCGGCACCGGCACCGGAACAGCACCGGTGAATTCGATCATCGAGCGATAGATGGGAAAGCCGGGATCGGGGTAGAGGATTTCCGCGCCCGGCTCGCCGAACATCAGGATGGCCATGAACATGGTGACCTTGCCGCCGGGCACGATCATCACAAGATCGGGAGATACCTCGACATCGAACCGTTTGTGCAGGTCGGCGGCCACCGCTTCGCGCAGCGGCAGGATGCCGGTCGCCGGTGTATAGCCGTGGTGGCCGTCGCGCAGCGCCTTCACCGCCGCCTCGACGATATGCGGCGGAGTCGGGAAATCCGGCTGGCCGATGCCGAGATTGATGATGTCGCGGCCCTGGGCCGCCAGCGCCATCGCGCGCGCCAGCACGGCGAAGGCGTTTTCCTCGCCGATACGATCGAAGGCCGCGATGGTGCGAAGCATTGCATTCCTCCTTGTTTCTTTTTACCGCGCCGGCAAAAACTTTAGTTTTAATAGGCCTGCCAGGCGCTATGTTTAGCCTGAACATCTGGGTGCCCAGGTCAAAAAACCCAAGGTTTGGCCTGCTGCCGGTTCGGTTGACAGCAGCTTAAGCTAACACCCCCTGGTTTTCGAACTCCACAGGGCTCACGTACCCGAGCGTCGAATGCCGGCGCTTGGGGTTGTAGAAGCGATCACCTATCGTTGCGCCATTTCCGCCGACGGCATTACGGTGGCGGGAACGGTTCCAGTGCTGGGCTGACTTGCGCGGGCTTGATTAGAGCTTACATTTTCCGCCATAACTTTCCCCGAAGGATCTCGGATGAACTACATCGACGCTGCGCTTGCGCCGTTGCGCAAGACCGGACAGATCAAGCTTCATGGGGCTGAAGCCTTCGCGCATATGCGCAAGGCAGGGCGGCTTGTTGCCGAATGCCTCGATATGCTGGTGGGCGAGGTCAAGCCGGGCGTTTCCACCGAACGGATCGACCGGCTGGTGCTGGAATTCGCCCGCGATCACGGCGCCATGCCCGCCACGATGATGTATCGCGGCTACCGCAAGGCGACCTGCACCTCCGTCAATCACGTCGTCTGCCACGGCATTCCGGGTGAAAAGCCGTTGAAGGAAGGCGACATCGTCAATGTGGACGTCACGCTGATCGTCGACGGCTGGCACGGCGACTCCAGCCGGATGTATGCCGTGGGCAAGATTCCCCGCCGCGCCGAGCGGCTGATCGAGGTCACCTATGAGGCGATGATGCGCGGCATCGCTGCGATCGCGCCAGGGAAGACCACCGGCGACATCGGCGCCGCCATCCAACCCTATGTCGAAGCCCAGCACATGAGCGTGGTGCGCGACTTCTGCGGCCATGGTCTTGGCCGCCTGTTCCATGACGAGCCGAATATCGTGCATGTGGGCCAGCCGGGCGAAGGCATCGCGCTCAAGCCGGGCATGTTTTTTACGGTCGAGCCCATGATCAACCTCGGCCGGCCGCACGTAAAAGTGCTCGCCGACGGCTGGACGGCGGTGACCCGCGACCGCTCGCTATCGGCCCAGTTCGAGCATACGGTCGGCGTGACCGAAACCGGCGTGGAAATTTTTACTTCCTCGCCGAAGGGCCTCCACAAACCGCCTTACACGGCTTAACCGGCGGTTCCCGCTCACATCCGGGCGCGGCGGCCCTCTTCCCTCTCGGATTGCAAAAGCTTCTAATAGGGTCATCCTGAGGCGGGGCCAGCGCAACTTTACGCCGCGTGTGCCCAAGAACGGCGTACCTATGTCCAGCGACGACGACATCGCGGAAAATCGTCCCGGTCTCGCTGAAGCAGACCCGCATTACTACGGTCACCGGGAACGGCTCAGGGCGCGCTTTCGCGAGGCCGGCGCCGACGCCGTGACCGACTACGAGCTGCTGGAACTGGTGCTGTTCCGCGCGGTGCCACGCCGCGACGTCAAGCCCTTCGCCAAGATGCTGATCGCCAGGTTTGGTTCGTTTGCAGAAGTCATTTCCGCGCCGGCGGCCCGGCTCGCCGAGGTCAAGGGCTTGGGCGAAGCCGCGATCACCGAGATCAAAGTGGTCCAGGCCGCCGCCAGCCGCCTGGCGCGGGGCGAGATCAAGCGGCGGCCGGTTCTGTCGTCATGGTCAACGGTGCTGGATTATTGCCGCACCGCCATGGCATTCGCCGACAAGGAGCAGTTCCGCATTCTCTTCCTCGACAAGCGCAACCAGCTCATCGCCGACGAGCTGCAGCAGGTCGGCACCGTTGATCACACACCGGTCTACCCGCGCGAAGTGGTCAAGCGGGCGCTGGAATTGAGCGCCACGGCGATCATCCTGGTGCACAATCATCCCTCGGGCGATCCCACGCCGTCGCGCGCCGACATCCAGATGACGCAGGCCATTGTCGAGGTCGCGCGGCCGCTGGGGATTTCCTTGCATGACCACATCATCGTCGGCAAGGAAGGCCATGCGAGCTTCAAGGGTCTGAAGCTGATTTGATGGTCTTGCTGTCCCTCCCTCGCAAGCGGGGGAGGAATTAATAGCTACTGCCGCACCAGCCACAGAGGTTGCGTCCCCTCAGGAACGCGCCGCCAAGCTATCTGACCGGCCTCCTCGAAGCGCCAGACGCCATTGGCCGATGAAAGCAGGAGTTCGCCGCGCTCCATGCGCCAGGATGTGGGGTTGAAAGCCGTTACCAACGCATCGCAGCCGGGTTTCAGCTGCAAGGCAAAATTGTCGGCAACCGCCGTATTGGAAAAGGTGATGATGCACAGCGGCGTGTCCGAACCGCGCGAGACCGCCCAATCGCCGAACACCTGCTCCGGCTTGGGCACGGCGCGCGCCGAAGCAAGATTTTGCATGAAGTAACGTCCCTCTGCCAGCCGTTCGCCTTCAAATATTCCCCGTTCGACTTCATCGAGGTCGAGGATCGTCTTGCCTTTGGCATCGACGAAACGAAGGCCGTCCTTGGTAACGGTCCAGGCGGCGACGTCTTTGGTCACCGGAAACACCTCGCCACAGGCCGGATCGAATTCGAGCTTGAGTCCGCCCGGCGCCGCGGCGGCATGGAAGGTCACCATGCAGATCTTGTCGCGGTCGGCGTTGGAGATTTCCCAGGTGCCGGCCATTGCTTTGGCCGCGTCGGATTGAGACGGCATTTGTGCAAGGGCTTTGCTCGCAATCGCGAGAAGCGCACAAACGAAAATAGGAATGATGGGCCGTGCGCGGAGCATGGCGAATGATATTTCAACTCCACTTGCCCCGCCACGGTGTTTCCGGCACTGGGGTTAACGGCGGCCGGCCCTCTGCCCAGGCCAACAGATTGTCCACCACGAGCTGATCCATCGCCTGTCGGGTGTAAACCGAGGCGGAGCCCACATGCGGCAGCAGCACCACCTGCTCCATCTCGATCAGTTCGCGGGGAACATTTGGCTCATTGGCGAAGACGTCGAGGCCGGCGGAATAGATTTTCTTCTTCTGCAGGGCCTCGATCAGCGCCGCTTCGTCCACCACCGAGCCACGCGCCACGTTGATGAGGATGCCCTGCGGCCCCAGCGCCTCCAGCACCTGAGCATTGATGAGATGCTTGGTGCCCGCACCGCCCGGCGTGATCACCAGCAGCACGTCCACGTCGCGCGCCATGGCGACGAGATCGGCATAATAGCGATAGGGCACGTCCGGCTGGGCATGGCGTCCGTGATAAACCACCGTAACGGCTGAGGCATCGAGCCGGCGCGCAATGACCTTGCCAATGCGCCCGAGCCCGACGATGCCGACGGTGCGCTCGCGCAGCGTTTGCGTATGCGGGAATTCCTTTTTGGTCCATTGCCCGGAACGCACGAAGCGGTCCGCCTGCGGGAGCTGCCGCACGGTGCACAGCAGAAGACCAAGCGCGGTGTCGGCAACTTCCTCGTTCAGCACATCGGGGGTGTGGGTGACGATGATGCCGCGCTCGCTGGCCCATTTGGCGTCGATATGATCGTAACCCACGCCGAAGCTTGAGATGATTTCGAGCTTGGGCAGGCGCGACATGAAGGCGCCGTCGATGCGGCCCGGCGGCGCGCTAACGGCGAGCGCGCGCAGCCGCGGCGCGAGTTCAGTCAGCAGCGCGCCGGCAGATTTGGTGTCAGGCGCCTTGTGCAGCTGGAACTTGGGCGACAGCCCATCGATGATGGTGGGCTTGGCCGGCCCGAGGACCAATATGTCCGTTTTCTCGCCCATGCCCCTTCACCAGCCCACGGAGATATACTGCGTCTGCAAAAATTCCATCATACCTTCGTGGGCACCCTCGCGGCCGAGGCCGCTCTGCTTCATGCCGCCGAAAGGCGCGGCGGGATCGGAGACAAGGCCGCGGTTCAGCCCCACCATGCCGAATTCGAGCTTTTCGGACACGCGCATCCCGCAGCTCAAATCCTTGGTGTAGAGATAGGCGACAAGCCCGTATTCGGTGTCGTTCGCCCGTTTGACGACCTCGTCCTCCGACTTGAATGTCTGGATGGCGGCGACTGGGCCAAAAATCTCTTCCCGCAGCATTTTAGCGCTGTCGGGCACGTCGATCAGAACGGTCGGCGGATAGAAAAAGCCTTTACCATTCGGCGTCTGGCCGCCGGTGAGCAGCTTGGCGCCCTTGTTCACGGCGTCCTCGACCAGATGCACCACCTTGTCGCGCCCTTCCGCATTGATGAGCGGGCCGACCGCCACACCTTCGTCCAGGCCGTTGCCCATCTTCAATGACTTCATGCGCGCGGTGAGTTTCTTGGCGAACTCGTCCTGCACCTTCTCGTGCACGTAGAAACGGTTGGCCGCCGTGCAGGCTTCGCCCATGGTGCGCATCTTGGCGACCATGGCGCCGTCGATCGCCGCGTCGATGTCGGCATCCTCAAAGACGATAAAGGGCGCGTTGCCGCCAAGCTCCATCGCCGGCTTCACCACATTGTCCGCCGCCTCGTGCAGCAGTTTGCGGCCAACTTCGGTGGAGCCAGTGAAGGAGAGCACGCGCACGCGCGGATCATGCAGCATGGCGCTCACCACCTTGCCCGAAGCGCGCGAGGGAATGACGTTGACCACGCCGGGCGGAACGCCCGCCTCCTGCAGGATCGGCATCAGCGCCAGCATGGTGAGCGGCGTGTCGGAAGCGGGCTTGAGCACCACCGTGCAGCCCGCCGCCAGCGCGGGGCCGATCTTGCGCGTGGCCATGGCGGCGGGGAAATTCCACGGCGTCACCAGCACGCTGACGCCGGCCGGCCTGTGCTGCACCACGACGCGCGCACCGGAGGCCGGCGCGTTGTAGAGCTGGCCGAGATTGCGCACCGCCTCTTCCGCGTTCCAGCGGAAGAACTCCGCGGCATAGGCGACTTCGGCGCGCGAATCCGGCAAGGCCTTGCCGTTTTCCAAGGTAACGAGCTTAGCCAGACGCTCGGCGTCGCGCATCATCAGCTCGAAGGATTTGCGCAAAATTTCCGCGCGCTCGCGCGGCTTCCTGGCGGCCCAGCCGGGAAAGGCTTCGCTCGCGGCATCGATGGCGGCGATCCCGTCTTCCACGGTGGCGCTGGCCACCGAGGCGATCTTGTTCTCCGTGGCCGGATCGATCACGTCGAAGCGCTGGCCGTCCGACGACTTGCGCCATTGGCCGCCGATCCAGAGATCAGCCGGGACGCCTGCGAGAAGATTTTCGTACATGACGCTTACCTTCTGGTTGTTGGAGGCATTGATCGCCTAACCAAACTGCGTTAGCAATCTTATGTGGGGCCTGCGGCGGTCGCCCCGCCTTCCCAAGGCTCGCGAGCCCAAGCACCGCCTCCTTCGGGAACGAGGGAGGCCGATTCATGCCCGCGAGCGATATGGCTACCCAATCCACCCCTTTCAAACACGGCGTCACCTGGAGCGAGGCCTTTCGCGTCTGGCTGCGCGTGGCCGCGCTGAGCTTTGGCGGGCCGGCCGGGCAGATTGCGGTCATGCACCGCATCCTGGTCGAGGAGAAGCGCTGGATCTCCGAGAGCCGTTTCCTGCACGCCCTCAACTACTGCATGTTGCTGCCGGGGCCGGAGGCGCAGCAGCTTGCCACCTATGTCGGCTGGCTGATGCACCGCACGCTGGGCGGCCTCATGGCCGGGGGGCTTTTTATCCTGCCAGGCATCATCGCCATCATGGCGCTGAGCTATATCTACGCGGCTTATGGACAGGTCGGCGTGGTCGCCGCGCTGTTCTTTGGATTGAAGGCGGCGGTGCTCGCCATTGTCGTCGAAGCGGTGGTGCGGGTCGGCAAGCGGGCGCTGAAGAACAATGTGATGATCGCGCTCGCCGGAGCGGCCTTTTTCGGCATCTTCTTCCTCGACGTGCCCTTCCCCATCATCATCTTCGGCGCGGCCCTCGTCGGATTTATCGGCGGCTGGCTGCGCCTTGCGGCCTTTCAGGTCAGCGGCGGGCACGGTGGAAGCGGGAAAGGCGACGCCGTCGTCGATAGCCTGCTCGGCGAGGACGTGCCTGACCACGTGAAACCGACGGTCGGCCGTGCGCTGCGCGTCGCGGTGATCTGGCTGACGCTGTGGCTGGTCCCGGTTTTCACGCTGCTGGTGCTGTTCGGAAGCGGGAATGTCTTCAGCCAAATTGCGGTGTTCTTCAGCAAGATGGCGCTGGTGACCTTCGGCGGTGCCTATGCCGTGCTCGCCTATGTGGCGCAGCAGGCGGTGGAAAATTACCACTGGCTGCGTCCCGGAGAGATGCTCGACGGCCTCGGCATGGCGGAAACGACGCCAGGGCCGCTCATCATGGTGCTGCAATTCGTGGGCTTCATGGCGGCCTTTCGCGATCCCGGCACACTGCCGCCGATGCTGGCGGGAACGCTCGGCGGGCTGCTTGCCACCTGGGTGACGTTTGCGCCGTGCTTTCTGTGGATTTTCCTCGGCGCGCCCTTCATCGAAAAGCTGCGGGGAAATAAATCGCTGAGTGCGGCCTTGTCGGCCATTACTGCCGCAGTGGTGGGCGTCATCCTCAATCTCGCGCTGTGGTTTTCCATCCACACGGTCTTCCGCCAAGTGCAGCCGGTGCGCGGCTATGGATTTTCCTTTGATGCTCCCATCCTTGCCAGTGTCGACCCCTGGGCGCTGGCGCTTTCGGTGGCGGCGGCCATCGCGATCTTCCGCTTCAAAACGGGAATGATGCCGACGCTGGCCGCCTGCTCGCTGGCTGGGATTGCTCTCTATCTCCTGGGCATCCGTAGCTAATTCTCCGGCTGCAAGGCGCTCTCATGCCAGCGCCGCAGGATAAGGTGCGAAAGGAACGATAGCGCGAAGAAGATCGCGACGCCGGCGGCCGACAGCAGCAAGAGCGCCGCGAACATGCGCGGGATGTTGAGCCGGTAGCCGGCCTCGGCAATGCGATAAGCAAGGCCGGAGCCTGCGCCCGCCGAGCCGGCTGCGATTTCCGCCACCACCGCGCCGATCAGCGCCAATCCGCCGGCGATGCGGATGCCGCCGAGCATGTAAGGCAGCGCAGCCGGCAGTTTCAGATAGCGCAGCACTTGCAGGCGCGACGCCCCGTAAAGGCGAAAAAGGTCGACCAAGTTGCGGTCGGTGGAATTGAGCCCGAGCGTGGTATTGGCGAGCACCGGGAAGAAGGCGACGATCCAGGCGCAGGCCAGCACCGCCGCCTGTTGCGGCAGATAGATCAGCAACAGCGGCGCGACGGCGACGACGGGCGTCACCTGCAAAGTCACCGCATAGGGATAGAGCGAATATTCGACGAGCCGCGACTGACTGAACACCACCGCCAGGCCGACGCCGCCAATGACCGCGAGCAGAAAACCTTGCAGGGTCGTGGTCAACGTCACTGCCAGCGAGTCGAACAGCACCGGCCAATCGGCAACAAGCGTTGAAAAGACAAGGCCGGGGCCGGGCAACACATAAGGCGGGATGCCTTTGACCCGCACCACCAATTCCCAGGCGATGAGGCCGACACTAAGCGCGCCGATGGGCAACAGGACACGTAGAATACGTTCGTATCCGGGTCGTGACTTTACATCAGGAGTCATATCGGTTGACCTCCCTCCGCCTCATCCTGAGGAGGCTGCGCAGCAGCCGTCTCGAAGGATGGGGCGGCCGCATGCTTCGAGACGCGCACTCCGTGCGCTCCTCAGCATGAGGCCGATAAAGCTCTGCGGCTCTCCAGTCATCGCGCATCTCCCACCGCCATCGCTGCTGCCAAGGCTTCTGATGCCTTGCGGCAATAACCGGCATATTCCGCCGAGGTGCGGAAACTTTCGTCGCGCGGATAAGGCGCGTCGATCTTTAGCTCGGTAAAGACGCGCCCCGGCCGCGGCGTCATCACCACGATGCGCTGGGAGAGATAGACCGACTCGAAGACCGAATGGGTGACGAAGACCACGGTCTTGCGAAGCTCCCGCCAGAGCGCGAGCAGGTCGTTGTTGAGCTTGAAGCGATTGATCTCGTCGAGCGCGGCAAAAGGTTCGTCCATCAGCAGGAGCTTCGGTCCGGTGACCAGCGCGCGGGCAATCGACACCCGCATCTTCATGCCGCCGGACAGCTCACGCGGATAGGCTTGGGCAAAAGGTGAAAGGCCCACGCGCCCCAGCGCCTCCTCCACCCGCGCGGCCGAGGCATGGGTGTCGACGCCTTTCAGCATCAACGGCAGCCGCACGTTGGCGGCCACGCTGGCCCAGGGCATCAACGTGGGCTCCTGAAAGACGAAGCTCAGCCCGCCGGCAGCCGATGCGTCCGGCCACTCGATGGCGCCGCCCGATGGCTCGGTGAGGCCGGCGATCATGCGCAGCGCCGTGGACTTGCCGCAGCCGGAGGGGCCGAGGATGGTGACGAACTCACCGTCGTGGATGTCGAGATCGAGACCCTCCACCGCCACCGTGCCGGTGGGAAAGATTTTCCCGACGCCGCGCAGGGTGACGATGGGCGGAGCGCTCATCAGCGCATTTGCGCCTTTCTCCGCCTCAACTGCAAATCATTCCCGGCGTCTTGCATGTCTCCCTATCCCGCAGCCAATGCTACCTTTTTGTTCGTCATGCCCGCGCTCGTCACCGCACATCGGGTTTATTCGATGTGCGGCAGCTTGAAATTGCGGAACTCGGGCAGGCCTGAGTTCCGATGGCATCTCGCTTAGGAGGGCAGTGCCTCCCTTATCGGGATGGCCGAGACAAGCCCGGCCATGACGAGTGGAAAGCCAACGCTCCGCTTGCCCTATTCTTTGCGGCGCGGGCGCGCCGTCGTCGCCCCGCCTGCGCGGGGCCAAGCCTTTTGCTTCCCCCAGACACGAGGGGAGCGGAGCGCCGAGAGGGCGCTTCAACCTTTCAGAGCCATGGCCTTTCGACCATGGCGCGCCTTCTCTTTTGGAAAAGGCGCGCACCCTTCGGCGCTCCACTTGCGGCGTTCTCC
>Ga0082335_1003771_pt1 | contig 24276 bp, 28 predicted proteins | sample Subgrocontami58m_FD_72375 | JGI IMG/M metagenome (GOLD analysis project Ga0082335, IMG submission 72375) | Subsurface groundwater microbial communities from S. Glens Falls, New York, USA - GMW37 contaminated, 5.8 m (SPADES assembly) (version 2) ...
AGTATATCTTTTGAAGAACTTCTAAGGAACAGGCTGCCAAATTGCCACTGCGGTTTATAAGTATAATGGGTCAGGCCTAAGTCATAATTTTCTAAGTCCAACTGCGCTTCATTGATAAGGCTATTTTCATAGGCATCAAAATCGTGGCACCAATAAAGCTGCCCCGGTTCGATTATTCCCTGACTTAGCAGATAGGCCAAGACTATTGATTTATTGGCCATTTTATCAAAGTCATAATATAAGCCATCAGGTAAAATCATTGATCTTACTCCGTTATATTCAAAGGTAAAATCAGTTGCCAGGATTAAATCCTGCCTTTTCCAGCCTAAATCAAGGCTGTTGTCAATTTGAATTTTAGCAAGAGTTGCATCTTCCTTACTAAATCTTTTTTGGGGACCGGTATAAATTAATAGATTTTTCATTTCTTTACTATACACCACTCGTCAATGAATTTCCCAATTCAAACATCTAAGGGTGAGCGTGATTTCTAGGTTTTATCGGGTTAAACTGAAACTTGACTTTTAGAAAAATCGGGTTAAAATAGAGGTATGTTAATAAAGCGAGCTTTATTTGATCAAATTCAAAAACACTTATCTAGCAAAGAGATTACCTTAATCGTTGGTCCTCGACAAGCAGGAAAAACCACCTTAATGGAAATGCTTCAAGAAGAGCTAAAAAGAAAAGGGGAGAAAACCATCTTTTTAAACCTTGATTTTGATGTTGATCTTCCTTCTTTCGAAAACCAAGATAAATTACTGCAACGAATTGCTTTGGAGGTAGGGGAGAGCAGTGGTTATGTATTTATCGATGAGATTCAAAGGAAAGAAAACGCGGGATTATTCCTCAAAGGGCTTTATGATATGAAACTTCCCTACAAATTTGTTGTTTCAGGATCAGGAAGCATTGAGTTAAAGGAAAAGATCCATGAGTCATTGCCGGGACGTAAAAGACTCTTTGAGCTTTACACTTTAAGTTTTGAGGAGTTTGTTCACTTCAAAACAGAATATAAATATGCAACCGTTGGAGACTCTTTTGGAGAACTAGCCCGTGTTTTTGATGTCTTTAAAGAAAAAACCGAGCAATATCTAGAGGAATATTTAAATTTTGGTGGTTACCCTAAAGTAGTCCTGGCGAAAACTGCAGAAGAAAAGCGAGTGGCAATTGCCGATATCTATCAAAGTTTCCTGGAGAAAGATATTTCCATTCTTCTTAATATCCAAAAAACCGAAAAGTTGGTGGAATTAGTAAGAGTTTTAGCTTCTCAAGTAGGGAATTTGGTAAATGTAACTGAACTTTCTAGCACCTTAGGGATCTCAATACAAACAGTAAAAGAATACCTTTGGTATCTTGAAAAAACTTACATTATTAGTAAAGTTACCCCTTATTTTAAAAACTTACGAAAAGAGATTACGAAAGCTCCAACCTATTATTTTATTGATTTAGGTTTAAGAAATTATGCCGCCAATCAATTTGGAAATGCTGCTATCTCACCTGACGGATTTTTATTTGAGAACTTTGTTTATAATAGTTTAAAGGGACATCTGAATTTAACTCCTACTACCATTCATTTTTGGAGAACACAAGATAAGGCCGAGGTTGATTTTGTTTTAAATACTGGAACAGGAGTTATTCCGATTGAGGTTAAATATTCTCACTTAAAATCTCCAGAAATGAGCCGATCTTTTAGATCATTTTTAACAAAATATAAACCGGCAAAAGCTTTTATAGTACATCTTGGTTCTCATTTTGAGGCTACAGCAGAGGGTTCCAAAGTATATTTTATTCCCTTTTTTAATACTTCAGTAATAACGAAGTCAAACCTATCATTTTAACTGATTCTGTGATATTTAAATATTTTTATAAGTCTTTCAGTTATTAAGGGTATATGAAGCTCATTTTCTCCTTTAAAAAAAGCGACTGGATTTTTAACTTCAAACCTCCCACTCCCTCCGACTAAATGGAAATGGGCCACCCGAAGTGGTTTTATGGCTTTTCTATACATAAACTTAAGCCTTGGGGGAGTGAAATTATATGATTTGTTTAATTTTTTAATTCTCTTCGCCATATCTTTATTGTCTCTTGTTAATTTTCCAAGGGCAAATTCTTCATTTATCTGATATCTGTACATAACACTCTGAATCGCTTTAAAAATATCTATTGAATTTTTTTTAAAGAAAATTACTCCGGTGCTCCATCTAGGTATTACTCCATAATCTGTTAATGCTAAATCGGCTTCTCCCATATCTAGCTCTGTTTCTGTGAGTGGTTGTAGCTGAAAAGCATCCAAGTCGTGAAACCAGTATAGCTCGTTATCCAGTATCATCCTCAGATTAAACATTTTGACAATGGCATTAATTTTGCTAGCTTGGGGTTTTCTTTCGAAAAACTCAACATCTTTTAATACAGTTGCTGCTATCCCGCCATACTGGTAATCAAAATTCGTAACAAGTATAATATCTTCTTTTTTCCATCCCAAAGCAAGGCTGTTTTCGATTTGGATCTTAACGCATTGCCCGTAATCATTTGCTGTATCAGGATGAGGGTTATTAAACGAGCCTGTTGGACTGATAAATATTAGTAAGTTTTTCATTACCTGGATTTTAACACAGGAAGAAATAATTGAGGATAATTCTGATTATTGGCAGGCGCTTGGTGGAGTTGAGGATACAGTTAATACCCCACTATTTAAAGTTATATAACCAACTCCGCCGGCTGTATCTCCCATAACAATACATCCAGGAACAGTAGAGGAGCCTGAATATATTGTTCTGGCATGCGTATTTGCATTCCCATTAGCTGAACCAAAATAAACATCTGTCATATCAGAATTTCCAATGACTGTTTTATTTGCTCCAGCTCCAATAGTGTTATATCCAAGAACAATACTGTTAATGTCGTTGTTGTCATAACCCCTTGCATATGCTCCAATATAAATACTATTTTCCGGAGAGGCCAATTCATTGAAATCAGTTGCTTGATATTGTGCGGAATGACCACCAATTGCAATATTATTATTGCCACTACTGTTGCTATGAAGAGCCAGTCCGCCCAAAGCAACATTTGAACTTCCCGAACTATTTAAGCGTATTGCAGCCGTGCCAACAGCAACATTATTCTCTCCAGTTACATTTTCCTTCATAGCACTCGCACCAACAGCAGTATTATTTTCACCGCTTACTTGACTAGTAAGAGTTTCAAATCCAATGGCAGTATTGCCAGAACCACTGGAATTTGAGTAAAGAGCTAGATTTCCGACTGATGTATTCCCAGCCACAGACCCACCACCCAAACCAACAGTTATTGAGTTTATAGTTGCATCGCCATTTACATCAAGTGAGGAAGTGGGTGTGGAGGTGCCAATGCCAAGCCGCTTGTTGGTATTATCCCAGAATAAGTTGGAATTATCTTCTGCTATAGCAGTTCCGTTAGAAAAAAGTAATGAGCCAAGAGCAAACGAACCTGCTCCTGTTCCTCCTCTTGATAAAGGTAACAGTCCCAGCCAACCAAGAGAGTGAATATTATTCGATGAAGAGATCGCTACGTTTGAGTCATTTTGAAACGTCTGAGTTTGTCCTGTCTGGCCATTTAAACTTTGGATTGGTACTGCCAAAGCTTCTGTTGGGGTTATGAATAAAGCCAAAGCTACTAAGAGTGATGTTAATTGTATACTTAGCTTTTTGTTTAGCACTAGTTTATCACTAATTTAATATTAACTCACGTAAAGAAGATATTCAAGTCCCTATTTTAAACCTAAAGTATCCTTGAGCTTTCCTCGCGGTTTTGTAATCATAAAGCATATTTGATAAAAGCTGAAGGAAATGAGATAATCGCACAATGAAAAGTATTATGACAAGGCAAAGAGTGATTATTTTAGGCTGTACAGGCATGCTCGGTTCGATGATGCTTGATGTCTTCGTCAAAAGGGATGAGTTTGACATCATAGCAACTTATAGAAACCCAAAAGCTTTGAAGTTACTTACAAATAAATACCCTAAGGTAGATTTCCGTAAGCTCGATGCCGAAAAAACTGACCTGAAAAATACTGCAGATGCCGTCAAAGGCGGGGATTGGATAATTAATGCTATAGGATTTATAAAGCCACACATCCATGATGATAATGCTAAAGAGACTCAGAAGGCAATACTTGTAAACGTCGGCTTTCCTTATCTTTTAGCACAGGTTTCAGGGAAGATAAATTCCAAAATCATCCAGATAGCTACAGATTGTGTATATTCAGGCCAAAAAGGCCAATATATCGAGACCGATCCGCATGATGCCCTGGATGTCTATGGTAAAACAAAAAGCCTCGGCGAGGTGTTTATAAGTAGGGTTTATCATCTTAGGTGCTCAATTATTGGACCGGAATTAAAAACGCATAATTCCCTTATGGACTGGTTTTTAGGGCAGCCAAAGGGTGCGATGGTCAATGGCTTTACGAATCACAAGTGGAATGGTATTACTTCCTTGCATTTTGCCCGGATTTGTTATGGAATTATTAAAAAAAGAGTTGATTTACTTCATATTCAGCACATTATTCCGGCTAACTCTTTAAGCAAAGCCAACTTACTAAAAATTATTGCCAAAGAATTTAAACGTGATGATATTGTCATCAATAATGTAAAGGCGCCGATCGCTATCGATCGAACTCTGTCAACAAATAATGTAAAATTAAACCAGGAACTTTGGCGGTTGGCAGGCTATGGTAGTCCACCATCAATTCAAAGAATGATTTTAGAATTATCGCAATATATGCCTTAAAAAGGACATTAAACAATGAAAGTGATGACTATTAGGTACAAGGTCAGAATTAATCCAAAGCTATTTTTAATGAATATCTACGATCAAATATTTGCTACTGACAAAAGATACAATGCCCCATATCGCTACAAACTAAAAATAGTTCTTAAATGGGTTAAAAAAAATCAATTTAGAAATGTATTAGATGTTGGGTCCGGGCGGGGGCATTACCTTCGGCTACTCCGTAAAAATACTATTGAAGTTACCGGCCTGGAACCAAGTAAGGTAATTGTAGATACCTTAAATGATTATGATGTTATTAATGATGATATATTAGGTTTGGTTAAACAGGGAAAACAATGGGAATCACTTATTTGTATGGATGTTTTGGAGCATATAGAGCCCGCAGAAATTGAGAATACAGTAAGCGCCCTAGCCACATTATCTCCTAAGGCACTATTGGGTATAGCAAATCATTCAGATGTGTGGCATGGTACTGAGTTACATTTAATTCAGGAGGGACCTTCCTGGTGGAAAAAATTATTACCCCGGTACTACAACAATATAAATTGTATTTATGAAGATGATCTATACTTTGTATTTGATGTAGGAAGGTAACATGTTTTCCATAATAATGCCGCTTGACAGTAACCACATAAACCAATTTAAAAAAACCAAAAAGATTTACGACACTATGCCGCAAAAAAAGGAATTTATTATTCCGACAAGAAGCGAGCCCCGACTGCGCAGATATTTTGATCAGCATAATCTTAATAAAGATGTCAGGATTATCCCTTATACCCACGAAGTCGGGTTTAACTGCAGTAAGGCCCTAAATATTGGGGTACGCAATGCTAAGTATTCCCATATAATAATTACCAGCCCTGAAGTTAAGCCAACTACACCTGTTTTAGAACAGTTAGAGAAAGTTTTAGGGAGTAATGTAATTTGCCAAGTCTGGGATGAGGATGAAAATGGTCAGATTTCCAGATCACTGGTTAATACTAGCTATAAAAATGACACTCCTGCCATGTATTATCTGGCTATGTTTAATAAAGAAGATATAGAAAAGATTAACGGGTGGGATGAGGAATTTATGAAAGGGTATGCTTATGAGGATGATGATTTTGGTGCCCGCTGGGTTCGGGCGGGTATACCATTTGTAGTAAGGGATGATATTGTTGGTCTTCATCAATATCACCCAAGAATAGTATCTATTCATGGTGGAACTGTTATCAACCGCCGGAAGTTAGAACAGAATAACGCAAGAGGGGTTATCAAGTGCAGTAATGGACTTTCCAAACTCTGATTAACGCAGGTGAGTTAGGCCTATTTTAACTCCTTCCTGGAATGGAAAATTATTTCTTTTTAAATATTCATGAATCGGGGCTTTGTAGGTTTTATTTTTGAGCTCTGGTTTTAGCCATAAAAATTCCTGAACTACATCGCGATCCAAAAAAGGATAGCGGGTTTCTATGGAATGTGAACCAGCTACATATTCTTCTTTACCTAAATATGAGTATTGGGCTCCATCATAAAAATTCTCCCACAGAGTTAGATGATCCGGAAAGTTACCTTTAAAGGTACTTTGATATGGAAATAGAGAGTAGTCTGCTGTTATTTCATCAGCTCCCTGGCCGCTTAAATAAACCTTACGCCCTTCTGAATGGGCTTTTCGGCAAATCCTGGAAAGCCCGAGGGCGGCACTGTCCTGTTTTAGCCATTTTTTTGTGGGAATTTTATACCTGAAATCTTCAATGTTATCATTTACCCATGCTAACTCCTCTTTAAAACTTTCCGTTTGATCGAGATAGTCATAACTTTTCACTAGCTTCATTCTCTCTTTTAATATATCTTCATCTTCTTTGGCTTTTATAATGTAGGCCTTAAAATCTACTTTCTGTTTTAATAATTCACAAGCAATAGCTCCGCTGTCATATCCGGAAGAAAGTCCCAGGAAACAGTCCTTAGTAGCTCTTTTCCGGACAGCTTTTTCAAAAGCGACTATCCAGTCATCGTAAGTATTTTTATACTGATTTAAGTCCCATTCATAGATAGTTCTTGATTCTTCTTTTCCATCAAAGTAAACAATCTCTATGGTATTAGCTAGTATTTTTTTACCACCAACTCCACTTTCGTAGCTCCCGCACTCCAGTCCTTTTCTCCATAATGGTTTGGTAGCAAATAGGTCTGTAGCAAAAATAGCCAGTTCCTTCTTGAAATCGTATAAGGCTATAGCCCATTCACCGTCCAGATATTTAGGAAAATCACTGCCGTACTTTTTATACAAAGGAATAAGATTCTCTCCATCGCTTTTTTTAAATTTATGATTATAAATCTCTCCGTTATATAGACAAACAATCCCTTCTTCTTCATATGGTTGGGGAGTAAACTCACCTGTTATATGCAATAGATTATGGATAAAGGTAAATCCATGTCTTTTAACTTTACTGGTATAATCCTGACCACGTTTTTGGATGTAGAAATTATTGCCTTGATGTTTAAAGACCAGGATACCGCACATTTAAGTTAAATTAACCCCCACTTGGGTTTAATTTCTTTTTCGTAATAGTCTTTCCATAAATTCAAGGCATAGGCCCAACCGTCTCTGGCTTCCTGTCCTCCATAAGTATGTGTACGCGGAAAATCACGATGCTTATGGGCAAACCAGGTATTCTTGTTAACCATTATTTTTCCTCCTGCCTGCCATGTTTTAAACACCATCTCATGTGAATCTTGATAGTGTGTCCCGTAGCCTTCAGATTGAAGTTCCCCAATCACCTTATTCCACCACACATGAGGCATTACCCAGCAAGATCCCTGCATGGCCATTGTCTCATCAATCATGATGTCTTTCCGCTCCTTAGCCCGGCTCCTCCAGGGTGTTCCTGCAAACTTAATCCCATCCTGAATTTCCTGAATTTGTAATCTCTCATAATCCACGAAAGGAATATCCATCACTTCCCATTTGACCGGATCTAAGAAAAACCTGCGTGCTGTCATTATCCAATTTGGCTCACAACTTTCTACCATAATGCGGTCAAACCCTTTACCAAAGGTACAATGCTCATCAGTTCGCATAAGAAATTCTCCTCTGGCTACATTCACTCCTGCGTTGATAGCTCCCCGCATGCCTCCGTTTCTTCCCAGATGGATATACCTGACTTTCGGATCTTGTCTGATCTCAAATTCCGGCCAATAACCGTCCAGTACAGCAATTATTTCCAAGCCATCACCAAGTTCGGAGTTTTCTAAAAGAGAATCAATTGTTTTTACCAGTAGCGGATCTTTATAAGACGGTATAATTACAGATAATTTAATCATGTTTATTTTCAAGATTATATGCGCTGCCCCCGCTATTTTCAAGGAGGAAAGGATTTATGCTAGAATTACACACATGATTAGTACTCTCCCGTCAATTAATCCCGGGAATGAAATAGAAGAAATCAGCAAATTTATAATACAAACACTAAAAACAACCGGTTTTAAAAAAGTTGTCATTGGGCTATCCGGGGGAGTTGATTCATCAACGGTTCTCTATCTTCTTGCTCAAGCTGTTTCGCCTTCTCAAATATACCCAGTGCACCTTCCCTATGAACAAAAGCATCAGCACATACAAACGCTCATAAAAGATACCAAAATTCCGCAAACAAATTTATCTGTGCTGTCTATTAAAAAATCAGTAGACACCTTGGCATCGCAGTTATCCATCGATAAGGCTGACAAAATCCGCATGGGGAATGTGATGGCGCGCGTACGTATGATTATGCTTTACGATTTAGCCAAAAAACACAATGCCTTGGTGGCCGGGACAGAAAATAAATCTGAATATTATTTAGGGTACTTTACACGCTTTGGAGACGGGGCATCTGATTTTGAACCCATCCGCCATTTGTATAAAGCTCATATTTTTAAACTGGCAAAATCCTTAAGTGTTCCAAAATATATTATTGAACAAAAGCCAACCGCAGGACTCTGGGAAGAACAGACAGATGAAGGTGAGTTCGGGTTTTCCTATGCAGAAGCCGATCAAGTGCTTTATTTATATTTTGAACAAAAACAATCAATTGAAGAAATACAAAAAAAAGGATTTGAAAACGCCGGAAAAATCATTAAATTCGCGCTAAAAAACTCCTATAAACACCACACCCCATATTTTATGGTATAGTTAAAACTATGAGCCATGCAGAGTCCGGAGAACCAAATATACCAGTGGAATCTACCAAACTTAAGGTTTTTTCCTTAAATACCTGTCACACCGGACGTGAATATGTTCTTTTTGATAATATTTTGGACTTTATTTATAAAGAGAGGCCTGAGGTGGTTTTACTACAGGAAGTATATGAGGGCAGTTTAGTAAGAATTGAAAATGCATTAGGCGGTCAGGTTGTCTTTTCTCGGAGATGCCGATTTTCATTAACTGATAGAAAAGAGGAGGCAGAAGGCTTGGGGTATAGCAATTGGATCAACACATCAACTTTTTAATATTAGAGAAGATTTTTATCATGGTTCAAGAGAAGATTCGAGTGATGTACTTTTAAACGGGCGGGGACAGCCAACCAGCACTTCTCTGCTGCAAGCAAAGTTAGAAATAGGCTCGGCCTAGAAGGTATCAAGATAATATCCCGGCCGGTATTGATACAACTTTGGATACCGGAGTTCGACCGGGGATTACCTGGCGGTATGTAGTTGACGGCCTTTTTACCAGTCCTCATTACCAGGCAGGAAATGTCAGAATGGTTCAAGGCCTATCTGACCACCAGGGAATTCTGGCAGAAGTTCAAAAGCAGCAATTTCTGCATATTGACAGAATTATATAAAAGTTGTAGTATTCTTATACAAGATATACATATAGAGAGGTTACTATGCAATCAGCTGTAATTAATTTCACCGCAGAAGAAAAAACTAAACAAGAAGCTCAAATAGTAGCTAAAAAAATGGGTATTAGTTTAAGTACTGTATTAAATAACTATTTAAAATACTTTGTGAGAACCAAAATAGTCATATTTAGTGTAGATGATGAAGTACCAAATAAATATCTGGCCAATGCTTTAAAGAAGTCCGAAGAAGATGTTAAAGCAGGCAGAGTTACTACATTTAAAACAGGCAAGGAAGCGCTTGATCACTTAGACCAGGAGATTACAAATGAAAGACGGAACAAGCCCTCTTATTAAGTATACAACGTTGTTTAACAAACAGAGGGAAACAGCACCACTGGAAATTAAAATCGCCTTCAGGGAAACTCTTGAGATGTTTTTGGAAAATCCCCATCAACCACAGCTCCGAAACTATTCCTTAAAAGAGGAGTACTCGGGATATAACAGTATAGATGTAACCGATGACTGGAGGGCATTATTTAAAGTTCGTGAAAGCAAAACCCAAACAATAATTACTTTTCATATCCTTGGAACCCATATTCAATTGTATGGATAAATTGGTATAATTACTTGTATGGCTTGGTTGCCTTTTGCTCTTTTAAATGCATTTTTTGAATCGGTTTCTAATGCTTTTAGCAAAGGGGGCGCTCAGAAGATTGATGTGCTCTCAGCTGCCTGGGCTCAAAGATTCTTTGCACTTTTTATCTTAATCCCGCTGGTGATTGTAGCTCATTCCTTTGTTCCTGTCAGTGGAACCTTTTGGACTGCACTTTTAGCATAGTCAAAGAAAAGAGATCAAGGCTAATGCTACTGGTTGCCATTATCTGGAGCATTACTTCCAATATTCAGAAAATTGCTGTGCAAACGAATTCCCACATCGAATTCCCACATGTCAAGTGGGAAGCTAAATTTTACTGGAATTGATAAAAAAAGCGATATCTGGTTTAATTAATGTTATGGGTGTTTTCCGCAAAATATTGTCATCCTGGATATTCTTATATAGCCTGTTTTCAATAGTTGTGATAGGGGGTGCCTTTTATTTAGTTTTGAACCAGGGGATTGATAGAGCATTTACCCGGCAACTGCTGGACCGCCAACGCACCATTGCCAGGGCTGAAAAGAGTAACATTACCACCTTCTTTGAAAAATTCGGCAACTCGGTTGCATTTCTGGCACAGCTTAAAAGTATAGAGGCCCGTGACAACGATACCAGTTATGATTTGGATTTGTTTATAGAGCAACGGCGTGAGGCTGGGTTTATTGGTGGAGTTGTATTAACAGATAAATTTGGAGTGGTCCGGTTTAATTCAAATGTTTTAAAAACCAGGGATCTTGGAGCATCTCTGGCTGACCGGGATTATTTCCTCTGGGCTAAGGCCAAAGGGGAAAAGGGGGAATATTTCATCAGTCAGCCGGTTAAAAGTATAGTTGTAGTGGCTTCTCCGGTCTATCGAGATAATGTATTTAGCGGTGTGGTAGCCTCATCAGTGAAAGTAGCACCCCTAACAGAGCGCTTTTTTGGTTTGATGAAAATTTCAGATCTGACAGAAGTTTATCTGGTTGATAGCAATGGAGACCTGCTCTATAGTAATGCTGCCCCGGATGCGGTTGGATCAAATATTTCCGAACTTTTTTCAGGTGACTTAGCCTTGCGCGATAAGATTAAAAATGCCCTGGGCGCAACTGTGGGGGACCAATTCCAGACAGAGAAGCACTTAGTAGCTTATTCTCCGGTCATATTAGGATCTCAAAGCTGGCTGTTAATCATTTCCTCTCCAGCCCAAGAAGTTGTCAATCTCACCAGGCCTTTCTATGTCCGGCAGGCAAGCGTATTGATACTAACAGCGGCTATTATTTTATCATTAGGAGTAATAGCTATCAGAAAAAATCTCTCTTAAGGGAAAACCTGGTTGAAGTAATCATAGTCGAGATTTTGGCGTTTTTTCCAGTTATCGGAAAGGTCTGACTTACCCCTACTGTAGCGGAAGGTTCCATTGTCTGTGTCTCCTTTCATAATAAACCAGTGGCCTTCTTTGTTGATAAATCCGTAATAACTGATTATGTTGTCATCAACTTCAGATATATTGTATCCGTCTGTGGGTGAAGCTGCGGCAGCGCTAGTTTGGCCCACCGGAGAATTTCCGGTTGAAGCCGGTGCTAGTGCCAGGTTTTGGCCAAAAAGCAAAGACTGGACCTTTTGGCCAAAAATAGATATTAAGAAGAATGAAACCCCGGTAGCGCCGATCAGCTTTAAGAATGCCCGTTTGTCAATATCAGCAATACCCAGGGTGTTTGTTTGGGTTTTAACTTGTTCCGCCACTGTTTTGGTTGCAGTCGTTGGGATGATCTGTTTTCTATCAAGAAAGGTTTTATACCCGAAAAAGGCCAGTAGAGGATAGAGTAAAACAGCTACGCCTAGCTGAGTGTAGGTGGTGGAGGTGATAAATATCCCTGCCAGTAGCACGAAGGCAATCATAAAACTGGGATATATCAGTAAAGTGCTATTCAGATTCCCTCCTCTATATATTTGGTTGATATGAAGCCAGTTTCACTGGTAAAGCCTGATTGTGATGCCACTTTGACTTCAAACCAGTCTGAATCTTTTGCAACAAATTCGAAAGTTTCACCATCTTTAGCCTGGCCGATCTTAGCTGATTTGGTAGTTGGTTTTTGGCGGATGTTGACAGTGGAGGACGAATCTTCAGCTTTGACTTTTACCAATGGTTGGGGTTTTGCTTCCGGTGTTGCCTCAAATTTAATTTCGGGTTCAGCAGAAGCTGCGTCCTCTTTCACTGCTGAAAGGACTTCAGAGGCAGTATTTGGCAGAGGTTGGGCTTTGGACTCAAAAGCCCAGATGTTTTTTATTCCAAAAGTAACCAGCAGTGCAAAGGTAATAGTAGATACTGTCATAAATTCATTTATCCTTGAACGGGGCCGTGGTTTTAAATTAATAAGGGGGATTGCAGGTTCTCTGCTTTCAGGATGTTCAGTAAGTTCCTTTTCTTCAATTTGGTTTTTTCTGAGGAAATAGTCGCTATTTAGAAAGTTTTTTAGTAAATCTTCATCATAAACCCGCTCTCCTGCATTGTTCCGTTTTGGTTTAATTAAACCTCTTGCTTCTAATCTGCGTAAAGTGGTAGGGGAGATATTTAAGTTTCCGGCTACCTCAGATATTGGCAGCGGTTGGTTAAGTTTATACTCCTCAAGTTCGCTTAGAGAGAAATAGCGGTTTTTACCATCAGGCCTCTTAGAATGCAGAATACCGGATTTATCCCATCTTCTGACTGTGTCAATGGAAACACCGAGAACCTTGGCAGCTTGCGAGATTGGAATTAATTTTTTTTGCTTTGGCAGACTATCACCCATATTTACCTATGTATTGCTTATCCTCTGCTTAGGTAAGGCTTTTCCACTTCTCCGTCTATATATCAGTTTCTCTGTTTCATTGTATAGTTGTCAACTATTGACAAGTTATATATAGCAATGTATATTATTGTTATAAATTATATAATCTTTATAAGCGCAGCTTTCAAACTTGTTTATACTGTTATTTTATGGAAGAATTTTACACAGTCAATCAAGCAGCCATAGCCCTAAAAGTCCATCCGCTCACAATCAGGAGACATATCAGGGAAGGTAAATTGAAAGCTTTCCGCGCAGGAGGTAATATCCGTATTGCGCTACCGGATTTAAAAGCTTTTACTCAAAATTTTGTTCCCCGGACCAGGAGCTTTAAAGAGCCTCCCATCTCAACTGAAGCTAATTTCTCTATAGATGATCCTTTCTTTAGGCTTAAGGCAAGAGGGTTAAGCATGAGCAGATTAAAACAAAAGTAGGATATGGCTGCAATAAGTAGAAAAATATTTATAGATTCCTCAATTCTTATAGCCTTCATTGACAGGGGTGCTCCCAATCACGCAGTAGCCTCAAAAGCAATAGAGGCTTTGGCCAGGATAGGATACCGTTCTTATACCAGCTCGTCAGTCGTAACACATTCATATACTTTACTCTCCCGTGAGATTGGCGCATCAATTGCATTAGAATTTCTTCAAACTATGCTTCAATCCGGTATAGAGATACTATTTCCTCAAAAGGCAGATTTAATTACTGCCCATAGGATACTCAGAGTCAACAGGGATAGACAAATAGCTTTAAGTGAAGCTCTGAATGCGACCTTAATGCAAAGAAAAGGTATTGTTCAGATATTAACGTTTAGTTATTGGAATAAGCTATTTGGAACATATGTTAGTAATCTGACAGTAGTTTAAAGATATATACGCACAGATGGTTAATCAATGCACAGGTTGGTTAACCAATACATAGGTAATCTAAAATCCTGAAGGTGAGCCTGTAAGTCAACAAGAAAAGCAATTTTCTCCCCTTTTTTTCTTATGGGTTATCTATTAAATAAATACCAGTTACAAATTTTTAAGTACTTCTTCAGGTTTCTAAATCAAATGATCAATAAAAGTACTCAAAAACAGCTTATTGCAACAGTCTAATCTATAATACGTTCATAATGATGAATTTTTGTAAGTATTATCCTACTGTTAAGAAACTTTTCATTATATCTATATATAGGTTATTTTGACTCTATATTTTTTAATACAAACTATCTTACGGTCAAAAATCATCTTTTATGTAGATTTAAATTAAATAAACTTTAAATAATCATCTACATTTAATTTATGAAATTGAGTAGCAGTTTTTTTGATATTATTACATGGATAAAAAGTCGGGAGTCAAATGAGGGTCAAATTCGGTAATATGTAATAATTTCCGGTTTTTTTTATAAAAAATTATTTTTTTGGCCCTTGACAACATTAATATCAACTTATATATTTATTTTGTTACATAAATTCTGCTATGACCATAAATGAACCTATTTTAACTATTTCCGTAGCGGCACAGCTTTTAGGACTCCATCCAAGGACATTAATGCTCTATGAACAGAAAAAACTCTTTACGCCTTTCAGAACAAATACACAAAGGAGAATGTTTTCCGGCAAAGATCTGGAAAATTTACAGTTTATTAAATTTCTCACACAACAGGAAGGCATAAACTTAAAAGGGGTTAAAGTAGTACTGGAAGCTATATCTGCAGCAGAAGCCGGCGGGGTTAACCTTAAATCTCTGCTTTTCCCTGATTTCAAAGCTGAGAAATTGTTTTGAACAGGCATAAAGTACCTATGCATTGCCTGATCAAGGTATCTATGCAATGCTTAATCAAAGTATAAGCAATGCTTAATCAGTGTGCCTATGCATCTAAAATATTTTGGGTATTGACTCTCAAACGATTTATTTTTAATATCTACGGGTAAAAACATATATGGATTCTGATCAAACTGAAGATAAGAAGGAAGAAAATTCACCTAAGGTTGAGGAAATCTTCAATGAGCGCCTGACACAAAGGAAACCAAATAAATATAAGTTATTACCCTTAGCTTTAGTAGTACTGGTAATAATTGCCGTGGTAGTGGGATTAAAAATTTTTAAATCCAAAAAATCAGATTCAGTTCAAAAAGAGCCTGCAGTCTCTCAAACTCCATCTATTATCCCAACTCCCGGCTTAAATCCACTGGTTAGATCTGAGTGGAGTTTTGAGGTATTAAACGGGTCAGGTGTTACAGGGGCTGCCAAAAAAGTGGCTGATAAGCTAAAAGAGATGGGTTATCAAGTTGTCAAAGTAGGCAATGCTGAAAAGGACGATTATAACTCAAGCCAAATTTTTATCAGCAGTACCTTTAAAGATAAAGTGGATTTGTTAGTGGCTGATATCAAAGATGCGATAAAGATTGCCTCAATTGCCGGAGAACTGAAAGATTCCTCAGCATCTGCCAGAATTATCATAGGCAAAGATTAAAATATGAACTTTCCAAACTTTGATAAAAGACTTATTTATGCAGTAGGTGTAGCTTTGATTTTGGTTTTAGCAGGTGTAGGTTTCTCTGTATATCAACAATTTAAGCTAAAAGCTCAGCCACAAGATTCAGCTGCCTCTCAAAAGGTGGCTCAAGGGGAGGTTAGAAAACTGGTAGCAGAAGTGGGTAAGTTGATCGATCTACCAACTGGAGAGGATCCAACAGTTGCCACTGTCGCTGATGTGACCAAATTGCGAGGACAACCCTTTTTTCAAAAGGCCAAAAATGGGGATAAAGTTTTGATTTATACTCAGGCCAAAAAAGCCATTTTATATGATCCAGCTGCCAAAAAGATTCTAGATGTAGCTCCTATTAATATTGGTAGTCCCTCTGCCGAGCAAGCTCAGCCTAAAATAGTTTTGCGAAATGGTACCACAACCATTGGTTTGACTAGTAGAGTTGAGAGTGAACTGAAAAAAACAATCCCCAATCTTAATGTGGTCACAAAAGAAAATGCTCAAAAGAGTGATTTCGAAAAGACTGTGGTGGTAATATTTTCTGATTCTGCCAAAGATATGGCCATTAATTTGGCTAAAATTCTTAAGGGAGAAGTGGGTGATTTACCTCAAGGTGAGTCTAGGCCCAAAGATGCAGATATCCTTGTAATCCTCGGTAAAGACAGTATATAATATTATTAGCAGGGGATTATTAAGTTAATCATTCTTCCTCTGCGAAAGGATTTATTCGTGCGTATTAAGATTGTTTTACGCCTGGTATTGGCGTTAATTTTTGGAACTTTAGCTGTTATCTATTCTGAACTGATCCCGCCTATTGCGGGAACTAATCCGTTGCTGGTTAAAGTTTTAGTCACCATAATTTCTGCGGCTATTGGTTTTTTAGTTTTTCCTGATCTTGCCAAAAGTATTACCTACACCACCGTGACTTTATTTAACTTTGTAATTCACAGGGTTTCTTCGGAAGTCTCAGATCAAATAATCAAAATCCCCAGGTTTAATTTTCCATTTTCTCATCCTACTCCACAAATTGGATCCGTAGCCTTAACCAGACCTTTGATTTTGGATACCTCTGCTATTATTGATGGCAGAATGCTGGATATTGCCAGGACCGGGTTTATCAGCGGTTTGGTTTTAATACCTAAGTTTGTATTAACAGAACTGCAGCAGGTAGCAGATTCTCAAGATGGTTTAAAAAGACAAAGAGGTAGAAGAGGATTTGAGATTATTGAAGAATTAAAAAAGGTCAAAGGAATCAGGGTAGAAGTCTGGGATAAGGAGCAGGGAGGCAAAACAGTTGATGATAAATTGTTAAGTTTAACAAAAAGCTTACATGGCCGGATCATCACCACTGATTTTAATCTAAATAAAGTCGCTTCAGTTTCCAATATAAGCGTATTAAATGTTAATGATCTGGCTAATTCTGTAAAAACAACTGCCCTTCCGGGCGAGAGTCTACCACTTAAAATTGTGCATTTGGGAAAAGATCCTACCCAGGGGGTGGGATATTTGGAAGATGGCACTATGGTGGTTGTTTCTCAAGCAGCAGATCAAATAGGTCAAACCTTTAAGGTAGAAGTAACCAAAACCCTGCAAAGTGCAGCAGGAAAAATGATCTTTGCCAAGAAGATTTAACGACCCGACTCACTTATCCACATCACTAATTTATCTGTTAATATCTAAAAGTATATCCATAGTTTAAATCGCTATATCAGCCCAATCTATGCCTCATATCCTCCAAAAATAACTACGGGTCTAGCAAAAAAGAGAGTCAAAAAACCTATGGGTTATCAGATACTTGACAAATAGTTTTTTTGATGATAAAGTGGAATTTATCATGTTTTTACATAGATTAGTACTGAATAAAAGGGATCGTAGAAATAGGATTAAAAGAGTTGATCAGGTAAGCGAACAAGTCAGAAAAGTTTTAACTGATGTTGATCAAAAGTTAATACTGATGGTTAGGAGTTAGAAAAAAGAGTTCCTTGGAAGCAGACGGACCAAGGAGCTCTTTTTTTGCCCGCTTCGACTCGCGAAGCGAGGCGAGCACTTTTACAAATTTCCATAAAAAAAGAGCATTACTACCGCAGACGGACTCGAATAGCAATGCCCTTTTATTGATTTCGAAAACAATTTCAAGAGCAGATAGAAATTGCTTTCAATTACTACAGTAGAGCAAAATTCAGGGGGTTGTCAATACCCCAAAATGGCTTTGTTTTTAAAAAATTGGACAAGTTTTGCCCTCAAAAATGGGACTTTGGAAAGTTGACATTTGTATTGGGGACTAGTCTAGGGCAGGGACTAGTCTCCAATAGAGATATCAACTCTTGACAAGTAGCTGAGGATATGGTTTACTTAAGATGTTAGCCTCAGTTAGAATTTTCAATTTTTTCCAACCTATGTCTCGTGTAACAAAATCATTTAAACCAAAAGAACAGTCATCAGACGAGGCTCCTTCAGTGGAAAATCTGGTAGGAGAGCTTACCTCTCCTGTCATTCCGAGCGAACGAAGTGAGCGTGGGAATCTTACTAATGAGATTGCCACGTCGCCTTCGGCTCCTCGCAATGACAATTCTGGATCTTATCGTCCACGCTATGGCAATGGTGGTTATCAAAATGGCCCCCGTGATTATTCTGAACGTGATCGTGATGTTCCGACAGAGGAAGTTTCCGGGATTTTGGAGAGTATGAGTGAAGGCCACGGGTTTTTACGGCCCAAATATATTCCTTCGGATAAAGATGTATATATTTCAGCTTCTCAAATCAGAAGGTTTGGACTTAGGCCAGGGGATTTTGTGGAGGGTGCAGCCAGACTCCCAAAAGAAACTGAAAGGTATTTTGGCCTGCTTCAGGTTGATAAAGTTAATGGGGAAAGCGCAGATAATTTAATTGATTCATCCGGCAGGTACAAAAAAAGAGTCAAGTTTGAAGATTTAACAGCCATTTATCCAAACAAACACTTAAAATTAGAAACCGGTAAGGCCCCTTTGTCACAAAGAGTGATAGATCTGGTGGTTCCAATTGGTTTTGGCCAAAGAGGCTTGATTGTATCGCCCCCAAAAGCCGGTAAAACTACCATCTTAAAAGATATAGCCTCGGGTATTGCCAAAAATCACCCGGATGTGATTTTAATGGCGGTTTTGGTGGGAGAGCGGCCTGAGGAAGTCACAGATCTGTCAAGATCCATCAAAGGTGATGTAATTTCCTCCAACTTTGATGAGCCGGCAGAAGAGCAGACTGTTGCTGCAGAGATTGCCCTGGAGCGGGCCAAAAGGCTGGTTGAGAAAGGTAGCGATGTAGTAATTTTGCTTGATTCCATAACGCGTCTTGGCAGGGCCTACAATTTGTCTGTCCCGCCATCCGGACGAACGTTAAGTGGCGGATTTGATCCGGTAGCCCTATATCCTCCCAAACATTTCTTCGGAGCTGCCAGAAATTGCGAGGAAGGCGGTAGTTTAACTATCATTGGCACTGCCTTAGTTGATACCGGTTCCAGAATGGATGATCTAATATATGAGGAATTTAAAGGCACAGGCAACATGGAACTGCATCTTAGCAGGCAGATTGCTGAAAGAAGGGTGTTTCCTGCAATTGATATTGAAGGATCAGGTACTAGACAAGAGCAGCTTTTATTCAAAGAAGAATATTACAAACAGATGGTAATTTTAAGAAGGATGATCGGGATATTGGGAGAGAATGAGCGGACAGAGATATTTTTAGACAGACTGTCTAAAACTGAAAGTAATGAAGAATTCCTAAATAATCTTAAGGACGTAAAGTGACGTTTTACGTCATCCTGAACTTGATTCAGGATCCATGTAGTTTTGGGATTAGCCTTGTACAGTCAACTTTAAGAAATTAGCAAACAACCTATTGCATTGTTGTCTCATTAGTTGTTCATTATCTCTTGATTGTTGTAATAATCGGTTTTCATTAATCTCAAAACCTTCGTGTATCCAGTTTCTGTCAGTCTCAATTTGTGTTTGTATCATCTCCATGCCACTGCAATACTGTTACAGGAGAAGTAAAACCTTCAAAGATCTGATCTTTTTGTCCTTCATTTGTTAAATCAACATCGTAATATCCAATCTCTTTAACCTTTTTTCCATCCTTCATATTTGGATATACATCTGCCCCAAGAGCATGAGCCAAGAGCTGACTTCCTAGACAGAAACCTATAATTGGAATTTTTCCTAGGGCTCCTTTAATAAATTCTAACTCATCTTTTTTAGAAGGATAATCTTCATATACTCCCATTGGGCCTCCCATAGAGTTCCAACTAGGAAATAATCTCAGGATATAAATCTTTCCAACTAGGATTCTTTTTCTCAATTAAAGCTATCTTCCATTGTCTCTTCCAAGCTTTTAAATTTTTTTCTCTGGCAATTCCAGAGTTTATATCTTCTGTTTCCTCATAATAAACTAATAAATCAACCTTATATTTTTTAGTGAATCCTTCTATGGCTCCAGTCTTATGCTGGTGTACTCTTTGTATTAAATTGGAAGTCACTCCTATATACAGAGTTCCATTCTTCTGACTTGCCAAAATGTAAATGTAGTACATATTTTTATTATATAGATTCCTGCTTTCGCAGGAATGACAGAAGTAGCAATGTGCTAAAATAGTCTGCATGAATTCTATAGCAGACGACATCAGGGCTTTATTCCATGCCTTAATCTGGTATTCCAGGAGGAAAATCCACTATTTTGCTCTGCAGTTTGAAGATTTAAAAAACTTTCTGGTTGAGCTTTTAATGCAAGGCAGGGGGGTATACCAGAAAAGATTCTGGCACGGGTCTATGATTGGTCTGGCATCAGTGGGGATTTTAACCTCGGGAGTTTTTGGGGGCCAAAGTTTAATCTCCGCCACCTACCCGGGCATTGGCGGTCCGGATCCGCGCTTTACATTAGCCTTTGAGCCCTTTCCTAACGGACCGGTTATTGAAGGCTTTCAGGATCCTCACACCCAGATTTCTCAAAAGCCCCGCTCTGAGATTATTGAATACAAAGTTAAAGATGGAGATACGCTGTCAAGCATTGCTAAAGATCATGGAGTATCTGTTGATACCATCAAGTGGGCCAATAATCTGACATCAGACCAAATCAAGCCTGGTCAAACTGTTAAGATTCTGCCTGTTACCGGGGTTTCCCATATTGTCAAAGCAGGGGACAGCTTGGAATCGGTGGCCAAAAAATATTCGGCTGAGCAACAGGCCATAGTCGACTTTCCTTTTAATGATGTGCCGGATGATTTCAGTTTAAAAGCAGGACAATTGTTAATTATTCCTGATGGTTCCCCGCCGGAGGTGAAAGTTCCGGTTAGACGTCAGCCGCAGTATTTGGCTCAAGGTCCCCAGAGCCCGGCCTTCTCTGCTCCTGGTGGTGCATCATTCATCTGGCCGGCCGGAGGCTCTTTGACCCAATATTATGCCTGGTATCATCCCGGGATTGATATTGCCAACAGGAGCGCTCCCGGCATTGCTGCCTCAGACGGGGGAGTGGTGGTGGTGGCCGGATGGCCGGACGGGCAAGGGTATGGAAACAGGGTGGTTTTAGATCATGGCAATGGTTACAGGAGCATGTATGCCCATTTGTCTAATGTTTATGTGTCTATTGGGGAAACTGTTTCAAGGGGGCAATTAATAGGTCAGATGGGATCAACAGGCCGCTCAACCGGAACACACCTGCATTTGGAAATTCACTACAATGGAGTGCCTGTTAATCCGCTGGCAATTTTGAAATAAGGGCCGTTAGCTCATTTGGTAGAGCGTCTGGCTGGCAGTCAGAAGGTGACCGGTTCGAGCCCGGTACGGTCCACTTATGGTTGAGGGGAAGGAGTAGGGGCGGGTTTTTTGATGGCTGCAGGTGTGGCTATATTTTGGGGCGGATTGCCCACATCAACCACTTTTGGTAGTTTTTCATTCTGCAATTCTCCTGTGGTTTGGGCAGCAGGAGGTTGCTCCGGGGTAGGTGGAGAGACTTTGCTCTTTAGATCTGAAAGATAATCTGTTGCCACCTTAAAATCCGGATTACTGTCCTGCTTCGGTTCAACCAAATCCAGCACTTTTTGAGCAGCTACCAGGGCATTATTTAAATCTCCCTTATCCCGCAGTGCAACAGATAAGTTATAGTAGCCGTTGGCAAAATCAGGCTTTAAGTTGACAGTATCGGTGAAAAATCTGATAGCCAAATCATAATTTTTGATAGCATAATAAGTTCCACCCACATTTAAGCGAAGCAGGGGATTTAGCGGATCCTGAAATATTGCCCGTCCGTAAGAATCCAAAGAGAAGACCAGCGCATTTTGGGCCACCCCGGAAATCTGGCGGTACAAAAGGCCCAAAATTTCCCAATTGACAGCTGAACGTGGACTTAAGGTTACAGCAGTCCTTCCTTCGTTGACTGACTGTTGCAGCAAAACCTGGATATTTTGTTTGTCCTGGTCATTTAAAGATCCTCCCGGTGAGGCCTCTGTGGGGCCTTTGGCTAAAGCTATGGCATTAGCCAAAGCAAAATTGACCTGAGCCAAATCTGTTCTGTACAAATCGGCCCGGGGGTTTAGTTTTTCCGCCGCTATCAGCTCGTTATAAGCTAAAATCCCGTTATTTGTGGAAACAGCGTTTAAGGCCAGCCTGTGATGATAATCGGCCAGCACAATTTTTCCTCCAAAAAAGAACGCGAATAAAACTGCAGCCGTAGATAATGTTAAAAGTATTGAAGGCAGGGCATCAATCCGGACAGTTTCCTCGGAAGACTTAAAAGACAGGATGTTCCTCCAGCTGCTCTGAGTGCTTTCCGATACACTAGTTGTCATAAAAGAGGCAATAACAATAAGTCCGAATATCCAGACAGGCAGTGTGGAAGAGTGAAGGGCAAGCATCACAAAAAATATCAGGCCGGAAATTGCTAAAGCTACCTTCTCACCTCGAAGGTGTAATCGCATTTCTTCACCTTCGAGGTGGAATGCTTTGGAAGTTATCAGCACCCGGTATGCCCCTTGAGCAAATAAAGCAGTCAATGATATAAGTGCCAGAAGTCCGATTCCTCCCAATTCCCCAAGGACTTTGAAGTACTCATTAAAAGGAGCATCAAAGCGAAGATTCCAAAACTTAGTTTGGTTAAACTCAATTGGTTTGTAATTGGTGAAATTAAAAAGATAGGTGGAAGGGCCGCTACCCCAAAAGGGATGATCGCGGAAGGTAGAGATAGATACTTTCCAGGAGGGGATAAACGGCAGCTGGATTTCTCTGGGGAAGTTTTTGGAAATATCATAAAGAGGATTTTTGACCCCACTCATTGGCGGTACAAAAGAGAGAATGAGGACTGCGGCTACGATGACAGAAGGGACAATCAGACCCACAAGTCCGATAAGTCTAATTGGCCTGATTTGACTTAAGTTCCTTAAGTCGCTTACACCATATACAAGAAAGGTCAAAATTACACCGGCTGCTCCTGCTATCCATGTTGCCCAGGATCCGGTTAAGGCAATGGTTACACCCATCAAACACAAGAAGGCTGAATGGATAATTCTAACCGGTAATTTAGAGGGAATGAGTATTTGCATTACCACAAAAGGAATCAGCATGGCCAAAATTGCGGTTGTTGAGAAGCTTAAACCTGTGGGGGTAAAATTGATGCCATGAGTCCAGGGTGAGGGCAAAATTTTAACTCCTGCGTAAGATAAGAGAGATACTACTGAGAGAATTTGGGCTGCCAGTAAGCTTATATATAAAATCCACCGGATCTCTTTTAAGTTTTTTAAGCTGTTAATTAAGATAAAATAGAATAAAACATAAACTATCAAAGAGATCAGACTGCCGTGTATTCGCAGCTGATTACCAAGGAGTGCAACATAAGGTGATGGGGATAAAATAGTAGATACAACTCCTACAGCCAGAAGCAAAAGCAGGGGGATATCCAAAGGAGTCCTGACAATTGTCACTTTGCCCTCTAAAGTAAACCTTAAGATTATAATAGTTAACAAAATTGCGCTGAAGATAAGAAGCACTACAAACTTGGCAGTATCATAAAATTCGGTAGTTAAATTGGTGAATAAAAATAAAGTAGAGAGGATAACTAAAATAAGCCCTACCTTAAAGATTAAACCTGAATAAGTATTTATGAGTCCTTTTAAATCTACCATATATCTACAATAGAGGAATTCTCCTATCCATTGCAACTAGTATCAAATGTATCAAACTATCAACCTACAACTCAACTTCATTATTATTATAGTTAGGATTATCTTTTCTCAAGCCTTCTTTTAAAAAGATTTTCTGTGAACCCGCCTTCCTCGATAAAAGCTTTTTCTAAGGCTTGAAGCTGTCTATCAAGTAAGTAGTTGGCTTGATGAATAAGGCAAATTAAGCAGTTAGCTGCTTTCTCTGCGCTTTTAAGATACGACTGATAGGTCTTATACGTCGTATCGGACCTATACGCAAGTCCGCGTATAACGCGGACTTGGTTTGATTCTTTATCCCAAAGCTCTAGATGGTGTTGCCTGAGGTAGTCTTCATAGTCAATCAGCAGTTCTTCCAAAGAAGCTCGGGCTACTCCGACTAGTTTGATCTCTGTTTTCTTAGAAGTGCCGGAGGCTTGTGATCCTTCCGCTATATTTTGTCTGCCTGAACGGGCAGCCTGAACCATCTGGTCTTTAGTCCGGGAAAATCGGTCAATATACAACCTCACGAATTCAACAGTTAGGTCGTATATGAGGGTGGTAGTTTGATAAGACTTGAGATTGCGGTAACCTCCGTGCGCTTGTCTTTTATCTGTCGTATAGGTCTT
>Ga0082335_1003772_pt1 | contig 24271 bp, 26 predicted proteins | sample Subgrocontami58m_FD_72375 | JGI IMG/M metagenome (GOLD analysis project Ga0082335, IMG submission 72375) | Subsurface groundwater microbial communities from S. Glens Falls, New York, USA - GMW37 contaminated, 5.8 m (SPADES assembly) (version 2) ...
CACCACCAGGCCTTTCCCGCCCAGGGGCGCCGAGGGCGGCACCTGGGTCGGCGCCGCGCACTTCACCGACACGCCGCACGTCTTCCAGAACCTGGGCGACGGCACCTACTTCCACTCGGGCTATCTCGCGATCCGCCACGCCGTCGCCAGCAAGACCACCATCACCTACAAGATCCTCTACAACGACGCCGTCGCCATGACCGGCGGCCAGCCGCACGACGGCGACGTGACGCCGTGGCGCATCAGCCGCCAGGTCCGCGCCGAGGGCGTCGACCGCATCGCCCTGGTGAGCGACGATCCGCACAAGTATCCCGTCGGCACCGAATGGGCCGCGGGCGTCACCTTCCATCACAGGGACCAGCTCGACGAGGTCCAGCGCGAGCTGCGCGAGGTCAAGGGCGTCTCGGTCCTGATCTACGACCAGACCTGTGCCGCCGAAAAGCGCCGACGCCGCAAGCGCGGCACCTTCCCCGATCCGGCCAGGCGCGTGCTGATCAACCAGGCGGTGTGCGAAGGCTGCGGCGACTGCTCGACCCAGTCGAACTGCCTCTCGGTGACGCCGGTCGCGTCAGAGTTCGGCTCCAAGCGCACCATCGACCAGTCGTCCTGCAACAAGGACTTCTCCTGCCTGAATGGCTTCTGCCCCTCCTTCGTCACCGTCGAGGGCGGCAGCCTGCGGAAAGGCAAGGCCGGCAAAGCCGCCGCCATCGCGGACGAGAGCGAGCCGGCATTGCCGCCCGCGCCCACCCTGCCCCTGCTCGCCGACAAGCCGTATGGCGTGCTCATCACCGGCATCGGCGGCACCGGCGTGGTCACCATCGGCGCCATCATGGGCGTGGCCGCCCACATCGAGGGCAAGGGCGTCACCGTGCTCGACCAGCTCGGCATGGCGCAGAAGGGCGGCGCAGTGATCAGCCACGTGCGCCTCGGCGCAACGCCCGAGGCGTTGCATGCCGTGCGACTGGGCGCCGGCGGCGCCGACCTGCTGCTGGGCTGTGACCTCGTGGTCAGCGCCAGCGCCGATTCGCTGGCGCGGCTCGAGCCCGGCGCCTCGCGCGCCATCGTCAACACGCACGAGACCATCACCGGCGAATTCACCCGCCATCCCGACATCGCCTTTCCCTCGCACACGCTCCGACTTTCGATCGAGGCCGCGGCCGGCCCCGGCGCCGGCGACTTCCTCGACGCCACCGCCATCGCCACGGGTCTGATGGGCGATTCGATCGCCACCAACATGTTCATGCTGGGCTATGCCTTCCAGCAGGGCCTGATCCCGATCGGCCACGAGGCGCTGGAGCAGGCGATCGAGCTGAACGGCGCCGCCGTCGCCATGAACACCGCGGCCTTCCGCTGGGGCCGCCGTGCCGCCGCGGACCGTGCCGCGGTCGAGGCGCTGGTCGCGCCGAAGGAGAGCAAGATCGTTCCCTTCGCGCGCATCGCCAGGACGCTCGATGAGATCGTGGCCATTCGCGTAAAACACCTCACCGGCTACCAGGACGCAGTCCTTGCACAACGCTACAAGGCGCTGGTCGACAAGGTGCGCGCCGCCGAGCAGAAGGCCGCGCCCGGCCACGGCGACACGTCACTTCCCCTGGCCGAAGCCGTCGCCCGCAACTATGCCAAGCTGCTGGCCTACAAGGACGAGTACGAAGTCGCCCGGCTCTATGCCGATACCGCCTTCTCGGCCCAGGTCGCCGGCCAGTTCGAGGGCGACTACAAGCTGAAGTTCCATCTGGCGCCGCCGATCTTCTCCCAGCGCGATCCCAGGACCGGCCACCTGATCAAGCAGGAGTTCGGAGGCTGGATGCTGCCCGCCTTCCGCGTGCTGGCGGGACTGAAAGGCCTGCGCGGCACCAGGTTCGACATCTTCGGCTACACGAAGGAGCGCAAGACCGAGCGCGCATTGATCGGCGAATACGAGACGCTGGTGGCCGAGCTGCTGGCAACGCTCTCGCCCGCCAACCACGCGCTGGCGATAAAACTCGCGTCGATCCCCGACGACATCAAGGGCTACGGCCACATCAAGGATGCGCATCTCGAGAAGGCCAGAAAGAAGGAAGCCGAGCAGCTGCACCAATGGCGCCATCCGGAGGCGATGAAGGCGGCGGCGGAGTAGCGACCGACTTGCAGGCAGGCGCCGTCAGGCGCCTCCCGCGCTCCATGGATCGACGACCTCGACGGGCAATCCCGCGAAATCCCTGACGTTGCGCGTGGCAAGACCCGCGCCCATCGCGGCGACGATGCCTGCGATCATCATGTCGGAGGGCTGGCTGCCCAGGCCCGCCGCCTGGCGCAGGGCACGGAACCGTCCCGCCTCCCGCGCGGCAATGTCGTCGAGCGGCAAGACCGCGAGGGCGGACCCTTGGCCGACATACTCCTCGAACCGCGCTTCCAACGCCGCCCTGCGGCGCCCATCGGCGCGGCGGTGCAGGCCATAGGCAATCTCGGCGACGGTGATCGCCGTTGTCGCCAGCGTGGCGTCACCCAAATGCCGGAGCCAATCCCGAATGGCGGGGGCCGGCTGGGGCTTCATCAATTCGGAGAGGACGTTCGTGTCGAGAACGATCATCGGCGCGGTGCGGCCTCATCGAGGCTTGGCGGGTCCCGATCGCCGCCGCGCGCCGGCAAATCCAGTTCGACGCCCTTTTCGCCCTCGAACAGTTTGCGCGACAGATCCCACAGGGCCGGCCCGGTGATGCCGCCGACGGCGCGCCGCAGGATGATGCGCGCCTCTTCCTCCATCGAGTGCCCATGCCGGGCCGCACGCACGCGCAGGCGCTCCTTGAGGCTGTCGTCGATATTGCGAATGGTGAGACTGGCCATGACGAGCCTCCCTTCAGTCCGATTTCAAGCATAGCAAAATGAGATCATTGATTGCAATGCAATCAACTTGCGGCGCCCTCCCAAGCCTATCTCTGCCAGCGAAACGGCGAGCCGCATCCAATTGCACCGGCTTGATTTCCGGGCATGCTTCTCCCCGGAGGGCGCCCCATGAAATTCGGCATTTTCTATGAACTGCAGCTTCCCCGTCCGTGGCACGAGGGCGACGAGCACCGGCTCTATCAGAACGCGCTCGACCAGATCGAGCTCGCCGACCGGCTGGGCTACGACCATGCCTGGCAGGTCGAGCATCACTTCCTCGAGGAGTACTCGCACTCGCCCGCGCCCGAGTCCTTCCTCGCCGCCGCCAGCCAGCGCACGAAGAACATCCGTCTCGGCCACGGCATCTTCCAGCTCACCACCAATCATCCGACGCGCATCGCCGAACGCGTGGCCACGCTCGATCTTCTGTCGAACGGCAGATGCGAGTTCGGCATGGGCGAGAGCGCCTCCATCACCGAGCTGGAACCGTTCGGTGTCACCATGGAGAACAAGCGCGAGATCTTCGAGGAGGCCGTGCGCGCCATCCTGCCGATGTTCAAGGACGGCCCCAGCGAACACGCGGGCAAGACTTGGAACATTCCGCTCCGCATGGTGGTGCCCAAGCCGCTGCAGAAGCCGCACCCGCCACTCTGGGTCGCCTGCTCGCAGCTCCAGACGCTCACCAAGGCCGGCGAATGGGGCATGGGCGCATTAGGCTTCCAGTTCGTCTCGGCCGACGCGGCGCACGCCTGGGTGCACGCCTACTACAACGCCTTCGTGAAGCGGCAGAACAAGCTCGCCGACTATCGAACCAACCCCAACATCGCGCTGGTCAGCTTCTTCATGTGCGCCAAGACCGACGAGGAAGCCCGCGCCCGCGCCGACGGCGACACCTTCTTCCAGTTCGCGCTCCGCTTCTACGGCCAGTCGGCCGACCGGCGACGGCCGGCCGCCGGCTCGGTCAACATGTGGGAAGAATACGAGAAGTGGAAGAAGGCCAATCCGGAGCAGCACGCGGCATCCCTGCGCGGCGGCCTGATCGGCTCGCCGGAGACCATCCGCCGCAAGCTGAAAAAGTTCCAGGAGTCGAACATCGACCAGGTGGTGCTGCTGAACCAGGCCGGCAAAAACCGCCACGAGCACATCTGCGAATCGCTCGAACTCTTCGCCCAGGAGGTCATGCCCGAGTTCCAGGCGGCGCATCCGCAGCTGCTCGAGTGGAAGGAGAAGGTACTCAAGCGCGAGATCGTGCTCGACGAGATCGACACCACCGCCTTCACCGACCGCTACGGCGGCACGATGAAGGCCATTGCCCCGGCGGCGCAGGGCGTGCGCGCGGCGGACTGATCCGGCTTCGGCAATGCGGCTCTTGATCGTTGCGATCCTTGCGGGCCTGAGCCTTGGCGCTTCCGGCGCGGCGGCGCAGGATCGACCCGCGCCCGCCTCGGCGAGCACCGTCCTCGAGGAAGGGTTGAGGCTGGCGCAAGGCCTCGTCGCCGCGGAAGCCCCGGCGCAATGCGCGGCGGCACCGGGACAATGGCCCGGGCTGACGCTCGACCAGGGACGCGTTGTAGCGGCCGACCTGCTGGACGAGATCGGCGGCTACGCCCGCGAGGCCGGCGTGACGGGAGGACTGGGCGGCGCGCTGCGGATCGTGACGTCGGACCAGGACTACGACCCCAGGGCCGGAGAAAAGCCCATCCCCGGCAGCCTGCGCGCGGCCCTGACAACCGGGCCCGACGGGCCGCGCTGGATCGTGTTCGGCCTCCCGCCGGGAACGGCGATCACTCTCAAGGACGTGCTGCGGACGCCGGACAACGTGACCTTCGACGGCACCTGCAGCGGCGTAACGATCCAGGCGCCGCCGCGAACCGCCCTGATCTACATCTTCGACAAGCGCAATGTCGTCGTTGCCCGCCTCGGCTTCCAGCAGGCCGATTACGTGGCGGGCAGACACGACGACAAGGGACAGACCTGCATTCGCCTCAACGGCTTCGTCGATGCGATCGCGATCATGCACAACGACATGCGCCGGTGCGGCGACGGCCTCGTCGACATCACGACCAGCCCCTCGAAGCCGGTGCCAGAGCGCGCGCGGATCACGATCGGTTACAACCGCTTCGCCGAGCACGACAAGGTCATGCTGTTCGGGACCTTCACCTGCGGACCCACGGGCAGGGACGACGAGCCCTGCGACGCCCGCGAACTCGAACACAACAGGAAGTCGGCCCCGGGACTCTATCTCACCCTGAACGACAACCTGTTCCTCGGCACCGTCCAGCGCCACCCGCGCGTTTTCGGCCGGGTGATGGCGCATATCGTGGGCAACGTCATCGCCTACAGCTCCTATGGCACTTTCGTTTCCAACGGAGCGCGGGCGTTGATCGAAGGCAATGTCTATCTGATGACCGGTGCACCGACGACGCCGCACAGAGCAGTATGGACGACGAAGACGCCGGGCGCCATGCGCATGCCGTGGGATGTCGAAGGGTTCATCAAGGCCCGCGACAACCGGACGGTCGGCCAAGCCATCATCGGCGAGAACGAGCCCGGCCTGGTGGACACGCCTCCGTATCGCCAGCCGACGATACTTCCGGCCTTCGACAGGCTGTCGCTGCCCGAGGCCATCGCCTGCGTTGCCGCACGTGCCGGCCCGCAGGGTCTTTCCAGATGGCCCGCACCATGCCGGTCCGGCGGCTGATGGGCTCGCCGGAAGCCATTCGCCGCAAGCTCAAGAAGTTCAAGGAGTCGAACATCGACTAGCTGGTGCTGCTGAACCAGGCCGGCAAGAACCGCCACGAGCACATCTGCGAATCGCTCGAACTCTACGCCCAGGAGGTCATGCCCGAGTTCCAGGCGGCGCATCCGCAGCTGCTCGAGTGAAAGGAGAGGGTACTCAACCGCGAGATCGAACTCGACGAGATCGACACCACCGCCTTCACCGACCGCTACGGCGGCACGATGTGGGCTATTGCCCCGGCGGCGCAGGGGCGCGTGCGGCGGAGTGATTGGACTTCGGTCCGTTCGATGCCGCCCGTTGGCTTGTCGCCGTTCGATCGCGCATTCGCGCTGAAGCTCGCGTCGCTCGCTGACGACATCTGCTTCTTTCCCCTCCGGAATTGATTGAGGCCGCGACGCATCAACGCCGCGGACCAATTCCGAGTTGATTGAATAGACTTCCGCCCCGATGGCCGAGTGAGGATACTTTATGCTTTGAGATTTAACGCGCCAGTCGACGTTCGATTTTCCTAATCGGCTGCCGCTCCGATACCGTCGCACCCATGTGCTCCAACGGCAGTGCTGCCCCCGCCTTCAGCGTCTGGATCGCGATGTTGCTCCTGACCTCGCGCACCAGCGGTAGATCTAAGAGCTTGCCGACGAGAAACTGCTGGTAGGCGTCGAGGTCGGGCACGGTGACTTCCAGTAGGTAGTCGGCCTCGCCCGCGATCATGTGGCAGGCGATCACTTCCGGGAAGGCCATGACCTCCTCCTCGAAGGTGGTGGCGCGGTCGTCGGCGTGGCCCTCGATCTTCACGCCGACGAACGCCGTGAGACCGAGGCCGATCTTCCGGCGGCCGAGCATGGCGCGATAGCTCTCGATGAAACCGTCGCGCTCCAGCCGGGTGACGCGGCGCAGGCAGGGCGACGGCGAGAGGCCGACCTTCTCCGCGAGGTCGACATTGCTCAACCGGCCGTCGGCCTGCAGGGCGGCGATGATGCGGCGGTCGATGGCGTCGAGGTTCCAGCTTGGCATCTTTCCCCTTTTTAGCACACTGCAGCGCCACGTCATGCCAACGACTAGTCCCTAAGAGGGCACAAAAGCAAGGACATGCCGATGGGTTCCGCGCGAGCGTGCCCGCGAAGGAGAGCCACATGTCCCCAGACGAAGAAGCCGAGAGCTTCGCCACCCCCCAGGCCATTGCCGAGTGCCTGCAGCGCTACATCGACGGCGCGCGCACCGGTGATATCGCGCTGCTGCGCTCGGCCTTCACGTCGGGCGCGCGGGTGAGCGGCAGCTATGGCGGCAAGCCGGTGAGCTGGACGCTTCAGGAGTTCTGCGACGCCGTCGCCAAGGGCGGCGCGGCGCCCGGGCTGCAGGCGCGCGTGGTATCGATGGAACATGCGGGTGGCGCCGCGATGGCGCGCCTCGAAGCGCTCAACTGGCGCGGCACGCGCTACACCGATTTCTTCGTGCTCGTCCGGCACGACGACGGCTGGCGGATCGATAGCAAGGTTTTCTTCGCCTACCTCAAGGCGTGACGGCGCGATGAATTGCCGAGCGGCAGACTGTGACGGAACCATCACGGTTACCCGGCGTTAAGCCGGCTGGGGCCCATATGTCTCGAACATCCCCCCGATGTGCGAAGGGGCCTGGAGCCCGCCCGGCGTATTGGGCGGGCTCCACTTCGCCCCACCGGCCACGCCCCTTTTACAGACATCGTCGAGAAATCCGCAGCCCCCCGGGGAACCTTGGCCAAAATGCGGCGTTTAACTTTCCAGTGACCGCGTCTATCGGAGGCCGGTCGTCCACACTGGGGGGACCCCGTTCATGTTCAAGAAGCTATTGGTTGTGTGTGCCGCCGCGTTCCTGTTGGGGGCTTGCGATCAGCCCCAGCCGCAGGCGGCCCCGCCGCCGCCACCGCCACCTCCACCGCCCGCGTCATTCATGGTCTTCTTCGATTGGGACCGTTCGAACCTTTCGGCCCAGGCGATGAGCACCATCCAGCAGGCGGCTGCCGCCTATAAGTCACGCGGCGCCGCCAGCGTCACGGCCACCGGCCACACCGACACATCGGGGCCGGAAGCCTACAACATGGCTCTGTCGCTGCGTCGCGCGAACGCCGTCAAGGGCGCTCTCGTCCAGCAGGGTGTACCGCCGACAGCAATCTCGGTCGTCGGACGCGGCGAGCAGGGCTTGCTGGTCCAGACCGGCGACGGCGTCCGCGAGCCGCAGAACCGCCGTGTCGAGATCGTGATGGATGGCGCAGTTGGGGTCCCAGCGATTTTCAAGGACCCGCGTTCCTACTGCAAGGCGCTGAGCGACAAGTGGCGCCAGTTCCGAACCTCGCAGGTCGACACACCTGAAGCCGCAGCCATCGCCCAGTGCGAAGCGGGCAACTACGAGCCGGGAATCCGGACACTCGAGAAGGCCCATATCGACAACAAGCTTCCACTTCCCGCGCCCGGCTACCGCTGGCCCGGCCAGCCGTACACGGCACCGTACTGAACGATCGCACATGACAGGTGGCCAGCCTCAGGGCTGACCACCTCCACGGAAAGGCGGCCACAAGGCCGCCTTTTTTTGGCACATCCGCCTCCCGGCACGCTGGAGGCGACGGCCGAACAGGGCGCGTTGCCGATGCAAGCAGCATTGCATCAGCGTGTCATCGTCGCGAGCGCGAGGCAGAACCTCTCCTCTCTTGACGCGCGCCGCTCGGACTTTAAATACCATCCCCCGCCGCCGATCTGGCGCCCGCGAAAATGCATACCCGACGGCGTACGCATGCCGTCGGCGCGACTGCTAACATGGCGGCGGAAACCTCTCGAGCGATCGAGAGAGCGATCGCGATGGTAACCGAGTGCTTGCGATGAAGTCCGTTCTGAAGAATGCCCTGCTGGTCCTGGGCGTGTGCCTTCTGAGCCTGGCCGCCCTCGAAGGCCTCACGCGCCTGTTCCTCGACGACGGCATGCTGTACGAACTCGAAATGTGGAAGTACGCGCGCGACGTCAAGATGCGCGACTTTCGCGCCGATCTCGGTCATCGCCATCGCGGCAATGCCGAGGCCCGGCTCATGGGCGTCCCGGTCCGGACCAACGCTTTCGGCGCCCGCTCGCCGGACATCGACGAAAAGGCCGCCGCCGGGGTCGCCCGAATCGCCTTCGTCGGCGATTCGACGACGCTGGGCTGGGGCGTCGCCGAACAGGACACCTTCGCCAGCCAGGTCATCGCGGCCCTCGCCGCGGCGGGCCGCAAGGTCGACGGCTTCAACCTCGGTGTCGGAAACTACAACACCGCGCAGGAACTCGCGCTGTTCAGGGACGTGGGCGCACGCCTGAAGCCCGACATCATCGTGCTCGGCTACTTCATCAACGATCCGGAACCGATGCCGCAGTATGCGGTCAACGGCTGGCTGGACGAGTATTCGGCCGCCTGGGTCGTCCTGCGCTACAGGCTCGATTTGTTGTTGCGCCAGTTCGGCGAGGCGCCCGACTGGAAGCACTATTACCGGAATCTCTACGAGCCGAATGCCGACGGATGGATACAGGCGCAGAAGGCCCTGTCCGGCTTCGCCGAGACCGCGCACGAGATCGGCGCCCGGCTCGTCGTCTTCAACATTCCCGAGGTACGCGAACTCAAGCCCTATCCGTTCAACGACGTCACCGCGAAGGTCCGCAAGGTCGTCGAAAGCCGGGGCGTGCCCTTCATCGATCTTCTGCCCGCGGTCGAGAACCTCGAGCCGTCGAGCCTGTGGGTGACCGTCCCCGACCCCCATCCCAATGCCAGGGCGGCTTCGGCCTTTGCCGGCCAGATGGTTCCGGCGATCGCCGCCGTGCTGGACGAGCTGTGCCGCAACCAGAGCCACGGGTGCTGAAGAACAGATGCTCCAGCACCTCAAGAACGCCCTTCTCGTCTTCATCTCGATCGCACTCAGCATCGCCGTCGCCGAAGCGGCCGTCCGCTACCTCGACGGCTACGACATGCTGGGGACGCCGCTCGGCGCACCCACCGGCTCGGCCAGCGTCAGGCCGGAAGTGCTGGACCGGATTCCGCGCGCCGCCGGCGTCGAGCGCGAATGGTTTTTCGGCGAGCCGGCGCCCCTGCCGAACCGGCGCGCCGTCCCGGCAGACTGGGCGCAGCTCTTTCGCTTCGTCCAGGAAGACGCCTCCGGCGGGATGGATTTCCGTCCGTCGGACGCGTTCAAGGCCTGGAACACGGTCTTCGCCGGCGATCCCTGCAAGCATCGCCTCCTTCACCATGCGCCCGGCCGGCTGTTCGTCTACGACCCGGCCGACGGCGCCGGGTCGCCGCCCTATCGTTTCCTGCCCGATGTCACGATCCCCAGCCAACTGGTGACCAACCAGATCGGCTGGCGCGGCGCCCCCATCGAGAATCCGCGCGGCGCGAAGACGGTGCGGATCGTGTTCGTCGGCTCGTCGACGACCGTCGATGCCCACCACCTGCCCTTCTCCTGGCCGGAACTCGCGGGACACTGGCTCAACCAGTGGGCGAAGGCGAAGGGCCTGCCGGTCCACTTCGAGGTCCTGAACGCCGGACGGGAAAGCATCACGTCGACCGACATCGCCGCCGTCGTGCGCACCGAGGTCCTGCCGCTTCGGCCGGATCTGGTCGTGTACTACGAGGGCGGAAACCAGTTCCGGCCGGCCTCCATCGTGGAGGAAGTGCCCAAGGGAGCGGCCGTCCGCCCGCCGCAGGCCGACGCCGCGCCGTCGTGGCTGCAGACCGTCGCGCGATATTCCGCACTGGTGGCACGCGTCCAGGCGGCCATCGGCGCGGCCGCCTCGAGCCTCGACGGCCAAGAATGGCCGAAGCCCGACTACCGGGTCGTCTGGCCGGCAGGCCTGGACGAAGCCGATCCCGACCTCGCCTATCCGCGCCTGCCCGTCAACCTGAACGTCATTCAGCGCGACCTCGACCGGATCCGCACCGATCTCGCCGGCGTGGGCAGCGACTTCGCCGTGAGTTCGTTCGTGTGGATGGTGAAGGACGGCCTGGTGCTCGACCCGATCCGGCACAAGTACATCCTGGAGCAGCTCAACATCGGCAACTACCCCTTCCGGTACCGCGACCTCGAGCGGCTGGCGAAATTCCAGAACCGTCTGCTCGCCAAGTACGCCGCGACGCACGGGATGGCCTTCATCGACATCGCCGGCAATTCGCCGTTCGATCCCGACCTCTTCACCGATGCCGTCCACACCAACTACGCCGGCACGCGCCTGCGGGGCTGGGTCGCCTTCAACCAGCTTCTGCCCACGGTCGAGAAGCATCTCGCCGACGGATCGTGGCCCCGGCCGTGGCCCGCCGGCGCGCCCTCGACCCTGCCCACCTTCACCCCGCGGCAAATCACGTTTACCTGCAAGTGAGGCGCGAGCGGCGCGATCAATCCGGCCGGCGGACGTAGAAATCGTTGACGTGGGTTTCGGATTCGAAGGTCACCCGCCGGCGCCACGGCAGGGCGTCGCACGGCGCGAAGCGGCCGTCATAGATACCGAGCGTGTCGGGATCGGCGTGCCGGTCGACATTCCAGCCGAGGACCAGCAGGCCGCCAGGCTCCAGGACGGCGTGGATGGCCTCGATCGTCGCTCGCATCGCCGGCGGGTCGTCGACGCCGAAGCCGAAGACGCCGTTCAGGACAATGCAATCGAACGCGCTCCTGGGCCGCCGGCGGCCAATGTCCTGGATCGGGCCGACAATGTGGTCCGGCGCGCCCCACACGGCGGCCGCCGGATTGACGTCCATCGTCGTCAGCTGCCCGGGGCGGGCGGCAAACAGCTTTTCGTAATGATGGGTATAGGAGGCGGTGCCGACGAACAGGATGCGGGCGTATCGGTCGCGCAGCCAGGGTAGAAGGTCGTTCTCCATGAAGCGGCGGCTTTGCAGCCTGGCGAGCGTTCCGAACGCGCCGTCGACGTCGACGACATGCAGCATCAGCCAGCGGCGGAGCGGCTTGGGCGCCAGGTATTTCAGGCCGGGCACCCAGCGGTTGATCGCATGGAGGGCGCGCGCGAGAAGACGCTTCACGGGCGGACGATCCCGCCCGAAGAACTTCCGGCAACGTGGGTATCGCCAATCGCCTTGCGGGAATTGACGCTCACGGCGGGCGCTCCTACTTCCCGGCCACGATCCACGCCTTGATCCTGTCGACGGTCGCCGCCTCGATGCCGTTGTAGCCGTGATGGGCCTGGGCTTCGCAGTCGTCGCCGACCGACGCGCCACCGTCCATCTCGATCGCCTCGGTGCCGAAGCTCGCGTGCGACGCGGCGCTGGCCGACGGCTTCGTCACGCGGCAGGCATCCCTCCGATGATAGACAATGAGATGCCGACTCCTGGCCTTGCGCGGGTCGAAGCCGGCAATGCCGTTCATCGACGAGGTGTGGACGAAGCCCGCCACCTGGCCGTCGAGCGGCGCCGACAGCGCCATCGTGGCCTCGGTGCTGCGGCTGGTGCCGATCACGTAGATCGCGATCTTGCCGGTGCGGCGTTCGAGATCCCGGGCGATCGCCAGGATGCGCGCCGGCGACGAGGTCGCGTCGGTCGAGGCGGCGACGAAGCCGCCGTCGGCGAACAACTCGCGCGAACGGATGAGGAAATTGCCGCCGAAGGCGAAGGCGAGTTTGCCGTCCATCATCCGGGGATTCATCACCCCCTTGCCGCCCGGCATCAGGATGACGGCATAGGCCACGGCTTCGAGCGGCGTGCCGGGCTTGCTGGTCAGCACATAGGGAACGGTCTCGCCGCCCGCGGTGCGTGCCGACGTCACCAGCTCGTCGCGCGCCCGGGCGGTGCCCGCGAGGCACGAGAGCGCGAGCAGCAGACAGAGGGCAAAGGCTCTCATGATGAATTATCGCGCGAACCCGCCGTGGCGGCAATTTCCGCCAGCTACCGCATGTGTTCCCAGAGATCGCGTTCGTCGTCGTGCTGCTGATGTTCGTAGCCCTTGAAGTCGCCGCGCGAGACGACGCCCACCACCCGCCCAGCCTTGACGAGCGGCAGATGGCGAAAGCCGCCGTCCCACATCAGGCGCAGCGCGTCGACCGCCGACTGGTCCGGCGACATCGTCGCGGGGTCGGGCGTCATGACCTCGCGCAGCACGGTCGCGGCGGGATCCTTGCCGGCCGCCAGCACGCGGCACACCGCGTCACGCCCGGTGAAGATGCCGGCCGGCTTGCCGTCGCCTCCGGCGACCACGACCGAGCCGACGCGGCGGTCGCGCATCGCCCGGCACGCCTCCACGACGGTGGCCGCTGGCGCCAGTATCACCGGCTTCTGGTCCCAGACGATGTCCCGGAGCTGTCTCATGACGAAGTCTCCCACGCGGCTGAGGGGCGGCCCGCCGCTTCGGCGGCACCGCACTGGCGCGAAGCTACGCCCGGCGTCGCGGCTCCGGCTTGACCTGGGTCAACGCCGGCGGCGCCGGCATGACGTGGAGCATCGGTGCGAGAAGTCGGGCGAGCCGGACAGGCCGGGTCCGATTCGTCCCCGGATTCGTGAGGGCGGATCAGGAAATTGGCGTTGCCATCCTGCGTCGCCGATCGACCCGGGATCGGAACGCGCAATGCCGCCCGTTCAGCCTGGGGTCACCAGCTCAGCTTGGGAAACGGCGAGGTCCGCTTGGGCGCCCAGCCGCGGGCCTCCATGCAGTTCGCCAGCAAGCGGTCGAAGTTGTGCGTGTAGCCCTGGTTGGCCATGGTGGTGTAGAGGCCCTGTTGGCCGAAGCGCTCGCGCTCGCCCTCGAAAGTGGCGCGGCGCTGGTCCTCGATGTTGCGCTCGCTTTGCGCGGTCTGGCGCACCTGCGCCCGACAGGCCTGCTCGTCCTGAGCGTACTTCGCCGCCTGAGCGTCGTCCTTGGGATAGGCTTTCTTGTCGCAACCGCCCAAGAGCGGCACGGCCGCGAACAGCAACGCCACCAGGAGCGCCGGCTTCTTCATCTCGGCCCCGCGGCGCCCACCGCCGCCTCGATGGCGCGGAGCGCATCGGACGCCTTGGCCGCGTCCGGCCCGCCGCCCTGGGCCATGTCGGCCCGGCCGCCGCCGCCCTTGCCGCCCAGCGCCGCCACGCCGGCCTTCACCAGTTCGACAGCGCTCAGGCTCTTCGAGAGATCGTCGGTAACGCCGACCACGGCCGAGGCCTTGCCGTCCTCGACGCCGATCAGCGCAACCACGCCCGAGCCCAGCTTCTTCTTGAACTCGTCGGCCATGCCCTTCAGGTCCTTGCCCGGCACGCCGTTCAGCACGCGGCCGATCATCCGGATGCCGCCCACGTCGCGCATCTCGTCGGCCGCGGCGTTGCCGGCGCCTGAATCGGAGCCCGCCAGCGCCAGCGCCTTGCGCGCCTCGCTGAGTTCGCGCTCGATCTTGCGCTGGCCGTCGACCAACGCCGCGAGGCGTGCCGGCAGATCCTCGGGCCGCGTCTTCAACGTCGCCGCGGCCTCGGCCAGCAGGTCGGCCTGATGGCGGACATAGGCCTCGGCTGCGGCACCGGCCAGCGCCTCGATGCGGCGCACGCCCGAGGACACCGCGCCCTCGCCCACGATCTTGAACAGGCCGATGTCGCCGGTGCGCCGGGCATGGGTGCCGCCGCAGAGTTCGACCGAATATTTCTCACCGCCCTCGTTCGCCCCCATCGAGAGCACCCGCACCTCCTCGCCGTACTTTTCGCCGAACAGCGCCATGGCGCCGGCGGCGATCGCCTCATCGGGCGTCATGAGGCGCGTCTCGACCGCCGAGTTGTGGCGGATGCGGTCGTTGACCTCGTCCTCGATGGCGCGCAGCTCCCCGGTCGACACCGGCTTGGTGTGGCTGATGTCGAAGCGCAGGCGGTCGGGCGCCACCAGCGACCCCTTCTGGGTGACGTGGTCGCCGAGATGGCGGCGCAGCGCCTCGTGCAGCAGATGGGTCGCCGAGTGATGCGCCCTGAGCTGCGCCCGGCGGGCGGGATCGATCGTCATGACGACGTCGTCGCCGACCTTGAGTGCGCCCTTGGCGATGCTGGCCTGGTGGACGTGGAGGTCGCCCAGCATCTTGTGGGTGTCGGTGATCAGGGCTTCGCCGCCCGCGCCGACGAAGCGGCCGGTGTCGCCCATCTGGCCGCCCGACTCGCCGTAGAACGGCGTCTGGTTGACGACCAGCCAGCCCTTCTCACCGGCCTTGAGTTCGGCCACTTCCTTGCCGTCGACGACGATGGCGCGAACCTGGCCTTCGGCGCGGTCGGCGTCGTAGCCCAGGAACTCGGTGGCGCCGGCCTTCTGGCGGACGTCGAACCAGATCGCCTGGTCCGCCGTCTCGCCCGAGCCCGCCCAGGCGGCGCGCGCCTTGGCGCGCTGCTCGTCCATCGCCTTCTCGAAGCCCTCGTTGTCGACCTTGATGTCGCGCGCGCGCAGCACGTCCTGCGTCAGGTCGAGGGGAAAGCCGAAGGTGTCGTAGAGCCTGAATGCGACGTCGCCCTTGAGCGTGCCGCCCACGCCCAGTCCCCTGGTCTCGTCCTCGAGCAGCTTGAGCCCGGTACCCAGCGTCTTCTTGAAGCGCGTCTCCTCGAGCTTCAGCGTCTCGGTGATCAGCGCCTGGGCGCGCACCAGCTCCGGGTAGGCATCGCCCATCTCGTGCACCAGCACCGGTACCAGCCGATAGACCATCGGCTCCTGCGCGCCCAGGATGTGGGCATGGCGCATGGCCCGGCGCATGATGCGGCGCAGCACGTAGCCGCGGCCCTCGTTCGACGGCAGCACGCCGTCGGCGATCAGGAACGAGGTGGCGCGCAGATGGTCGGCGATGACCTTGTGCGAGGCGCCCTGCCTGCCGTCGGGATCGACCCCGGTCTCGTGCGCCACCGCCTCGATCAGGGCGCGGAACAGGTCGATGTCGTAGTTGTTGTGCTTGCCCTGCAGGACCGCGGCCAGCCGCTCCAGCCCCATGCCGGTGTCGATCGACGGCTTGGGCAGCGGCACGCGCAGCTCCTTGGTCTGCTGCTCGTACTGCATGAAGACCAGGTTCCAGATCTCGATGAAGCGGTCGCCATCCTGGTCCGCGCTACCCGGAGGTCCACCGGGGATGCCCTCGCCATGGTCGTAGAATATCTCGGTGCAGGGCCCGCACGGGCCGGTCTCGCCCATCGCCCAGAAATTGTCCGAGGTCGGGATGCGGATGATCCGCTCCTCGGGCAGGCCGGAGATCTTGCGCCAGAAGCCGGCCGCCTCGTCGTCGGTGTGATAGACCGTGACCAGCAGCTTGTCCCTGGGAAGGCCGAAGTCCTTCGTCAGCAGGTTCCAGGCAAGCTCGATCGCGCGTTCCTTGAAATAGTCGCCGAACGAGAAATTGCCCAGCATCTCGAAGAAGGTGTGGTGACGGGCGGTGTAGCCCACGTTCTCGAGGTCGTTGTGCTTGCCGCCGGCCCGCACGCATTTCTGCGACGTCGCGGCGCGTGCATAGGAGCGCGTCTCCAGGCCGGTAAAGACGTTCTTGAACTGCACCATGCCGGCGTTGGTGAACATCAGGGTCGGGTCGTTGCGCGGAACCAACGGGCTCGACTCCACGATCGCGTGGCCGTTCTTGCCGAAATATTCTAGGAAGGTGCGGCGGATGTCGCTGACGCTTTGCATGCCGGCCTTGTAGCGTGCGGCTGCCCGCCAAGTCCAGAACGGGGAACCGCGCGAAAATGGCCGTCGAGGCCCATTCTACCGCCACTCTGAGGCTCACCGTGGGCGATCTCCGGATCGTCCATCCGATCACCGTGCCGTCCGCCCCGGTGCCCGCCACCGGCGTCGTGCCGGCGCTACAGGGGCTGGTCAACGCGGTGGTCGCCGCGGCGGAGGCCGGCAAGCCGGTGTCCTGCCGCAAGGGCTGCGGCGCCTGCTGCCGCCAGCTCGTGCCGGTGTCGCGCACCGAGGCTGAACGTCTGCTCGGCGTGGTCGAGGCCCTGCCGGCAAGACGCCGCGAGGCACTCGCCGCGCGCTTCGCTACGGCCGAGGAAATACTCGAAGGTGCCGGCCTCGCTGATTGCCGACGGCAGAAGAGCGACCGTGAACTGTCGCTGGCCTATTTCGCGCTCCGCATCCCCTGCCCGTTCCTCGAAGAGGAAAGCTGCTCGATCCATCCGGAACGGCCGCTGGTGTGCCGCGAGTACCTCGTGACCTCGCCGGCCGAACTCTGCGCCGGTCCGGCCCAGGAGGGCGTGACGCCGGTCGCGGTGCCCAAGGTATCCATGGCCGCACGCGGCCTGCAGGATGAGAACGACGACTGGCTCCCGCTGGCGCTGCTGATGAGCTGGGCCAGGACCCGGCCGCAAGGCGGTGTGCGGCGGACAGGCCCCGAATGGGTGCAGCGGTTCCTCAAGGGGATCGGTCGCAAATAAAAAGGGCGGTGCTGCGCGTGGGGGAACAGCACCGCCCGGGGGCCGCAGACAGGGATACGGCCGCTAAGACTCTCTGGTTTAGAAGTGAAGCCCGCGAGGGCGACGACTAGTCGTCGTCTTCCTTGTCGTCCTTGCCGCCGTCCATCAGGGCGTTGGCAAGAATGCCGGCATTGGCCCGCACCTTCTGCTCGATGGCGGCGGCGACCTCGGGATGATCGCGCAGATACTGCTTGGCGTTCTCGCGGCCCTGACCGATGCGCGTGCCGTCGTAGGAGAACCACGAGCCCGACTTCTCGACGATGCCGGCCTTGTCGCCGAGATCGATCAGCTCGCCGACCTTGGAAATGCCCTCGCCGTACATGATGTCGAATTCGATGACCTTGAACGGCGGCGCCACCTTGTTCTTCACCACCTTGACGCGCGTGGCGTTGCCGACGACCTCGTCCTTGTCCTTGAGCGCGCCGATGCGGCGGATGTCGAGGCGGACCGAGGCGTAGAACTTGAGCGCATTGCCGCCGGTCGTGGTCTCGGGGCTGCCGAACATGACGCCGATCTTCATGCGGATCTGGTTGATGAAGATCACCAGCGTGTTCGACTTGGAGATCGAGGCGGTGAGCTTGCGCAGCGCCTGGCTCATCAGACGGGCCTGCAGGCCCGGCAGCGAATCGCCCATCTCGCCCTCGAGCTCGGCGCGCGGCACAAGAGCCGCGACGGAATCGATGACCAGCACGTCGATGGCGCCCGAGCGCACCAGCGTGTCGGCGATCTCGAGCGCCTGCTCGCCGGCGTCAGGCTGGGAGATCAGCAGGTTGCCAATATCGACACCCAGTTTCTTGGCATAGCCGGGATCGAGCGCATGCTCGGCGTCGATGAAGGCACAGGAGCCGCCCTTCTTCTGCGACTCGGCGATGACGTGCAGCGCCAGCGTCGTCTTGCCCGAGCTTTCCGGGCCGTAGATTTCGACGATGCGGCCCTTGGGCAGGCCGCCGATGCCGAGTGCGATATCGAGGCCGAGCGAGCCGGTCGAGATCGATTCGATCTCCACGGCCTCGCGCTGGCCGAGCTTCATGATCGAGCCCTTGCCGAAGGCGCGCTCGATCTGGGCGAGCGCGGCGTCCAGCGCCTTGTTCTTGTTTTCCATGCCTTCTTTTTCGACCACTTTCAGCATTGCCGACATTGGCTGTCTCCTCGTATCCCACGCCCCTGTCAGGAGCGGCAATGCGGATAAGTCCGCAGCGGGTGAACGCCAATGTACCTATTTTGTTCCAGTCAGCAAGCGGGGAATTAACCTACTGATTTAATTTATCTTATTGACACAAGTTCTAGCTATGTTCCCCTGGCGCATCTCCGGAGATATCCCCACAAGACATGTATCGGGAAAGCATGCTACAATGACTAGATGGTGGAAGGGGGCCATAGGCGCTGGAGCGCGTTAGTGTTCGCGCTGTTTATCGCCAGCACGGCCTTGGCGCTTTGGCCGGGACTGCTAGACGCATTGGTTGCGGCCATATTCGCGGCCCTTGAGCGGCCAGAGCATCCGTTTTGGACGTCTTGGAAACTGCGCTTGTTTATTCTCGTTGTCGCGTGGCCCTCGACCGCGTTTTTTTATTCGTCAACGATTGCGGGCGCCGGTCGCTACGCGGGGGGGCGGCTTTCGTCTCTGCGCGTCCAAAAGCCAGCGCCCAATGACCCACCGCCGCCACCGCTCCACCCAATCAGCATAGTTGAAGTGCTGAAAGCAGCAGGCGAATGGTCGAAGCAGCTGACGGAGCCAAACGACGGAAAGACAGTCCAGCGGGTAGCTGATCGAGTATATGATGCGCTTCGCAGCGGACAGGTTAAGTCTTGGGGCCAGCTATCAAATTTCTACCCGCCGATAGTGGCCCCACACAGGCCGGCGCTCGCCTTCATTGAGCCAAAATTTTGGAATGACAATACAATTGAAGTCTTGGAGAGAGCGGCCGGGCGCGCCGCCTATCCGTCCGCTGGCGAATCAGAACCTTGGGACTCGATATCCGCGCCAGATCCAAATCGGTTTGAAAGAAGCCGAACGCCTTGCTACTGGAACATCGTCTTTGATTCGGGTGACGTGCGCAAAAAATGGCCTCCTTCCGTTAGCTGGATGGGCAGATGAATCTGAGAGAAGCACGTAAGAAAAAGAAGCTCGACGCCTTCATGACCGAGCGCGAGCAGCATCGTACCGAGAACGATGCCAGCGAACGCTTCAAGGCGCTTACTGAAGCGATGGCGCTTGGGAAACCCTCGGCAAAGCCAAAAGCAAAGCGTCGAACATTGCGCGCGGGCTCTTCCGAAGGTTGAAACGGTACTCGAACTCGCTCAGGTACTTGCCGAGGTGCTTCTGCGAGACGTGAATGTAGGTGCCGTTCACGCCGCGCTTTAGCTGCGACCAGAACGATTCGATGGTGTTGGTGTGGACGATGCCGCGGACGTATTCCTTGGCGGCGTGGTTGACCGTGGCGTGGGCATAGCCCTCGCTCGGGAGCGACTGGTAGCTCTTGTGTTCGTCGGTTGCCACGCGCGCACCGGGGACGATCATCTTCTTAAGTTCGGGGATCATCGTGCCTTCGCGGCGGTCGGGGATCACCTCAGTAATGATTTCGCCGCCACGTTCCACCGCGCCAAGCACGATATGCTTGTCGTCTTGGCCCTGCTTGTCCTTGCCGCCGATGAAAGTCTCGTCCGCCTCGACGATGGCACCGAAACCGCCGAGGGGATCGTCGCCGTCCACAGCGCCCATGTAGATGCGGATTTCATGGCCCATGCGCCAAGCGCACTTGTAGGTCACGCCCAGTTGCCGCTGCAATTCCTTGGCCGCCACGCCGTTCCTAGAGGCGCAGAACAGGTACATGGCGAAGAACCAGAACTGCAACGGGGTCCGCGACTTCTCAAACGGGGTGCCAGCGCAGGGGTAAACGTGGTGGCCGCAGTATTCGCACTCGTAAGCCTTGCGGGCCTTGATCCGGTAGTGGTGCGAGGACTTCCCGCACTTGAGGCAGTTGTGCCGCCGGCCGTACCGGGTCCGCATGACGTGCTCTAGGCAGGCATCGTCGGTCGGGAACATCTGGAAGAACTGACGGATCGTGAGCGGCTTGGTTTTCATGCTCCCAAACTAGACTTTGGGTCTACATGCGTCAAGGGGATAATCTCGCGCATCTCACAATATTCTGCCGGGCCTCGTCGCACTCTGCGCAGCCCTCTTCAGCGTCGTGCAGAAACAGGAGCGGATCCCGACGCAGTTGATCGAGCGCCAACCGGATGACGTCTCGCGCACGGAACAGCCGTGCCGTGCCATGGCCCACCGGTCCTTCGGCCTGCAGCCCCCTCGCCCGCAGCCAGCCGTCGGCGAGCGCGAAGCGTTGGCAGCAATGGTCGTTCTCCCGGTAGTCGATCCGCACGGCACGGCCGTCCTGCATCACCGTGCAATGCTTCGGAATGCCATACGGCACCTTCGCCAAAACTTCCGCGACATGCAGCGAGGTGTCCGCATCGTGCCCCACCCCCAGCAGCAATACCTGCCCATCGAGATCGTGCACCCGTCCCGCCGGACTGCCGGGTGTATGGGGCGGCAGCGGCAGAGGGGTGTTCACGACCGACTCGGCCCGTGGGCCCTCTGCCGCGAACGCAAACAGATGATCGGAGCGAAAAACGCCCGGCATGCGCCAGAACGTGTCGGCCGTGACACCGAGATCTTCAGCGGCCGGCGTCGTCCCTGGATCGAACGGCGTCTCGTCGTCCCCGGTCCAGGACGGCATCACCAAGGTTCCTCGAGGACCGAGCGCCCGCCGCAACGCCTCGATCAGCCCGAGCGGGCCGCCCTGGATCGGCCGGATCGCACGGAACGATCTGTGAACCAGCAGCACGGCCCTAGGCCCAACACCGAGCGTTCGGAGCTGACTTGCGACGTCACGCGGCTTCAAAGTGGCGCATCCCGTCTAACCGTGGGCGACCAGGGTCTTGCCGCCGTGTTCGACCGGACGGGCATCGATCAGGACGAAAGCAATCACGCAGGGCGCCTGCGAACGATTGATCCAGTCATGGATCGTGCCGCGTTGGACGAGCACGTCGCCTGCCCGCAGCGTGACGACTTGGCCGTCCATCTCCATGTCGATCTCGCCCGATAGGACCACGGCATAGTCGATCGAGTTCGTGCGGTGATTGCGCGGCGCGACGCCGGGGGCGTATTCGATGACACGGAAGACGGTGCCGCCATCACGCGTCGTGCCGGTGATTTCCTTGGCGCCATCCGCCGCCCCCGTGTTGTCGACCGGGAACCCCGCCGTCGACCATACGTTTGTAATGGTCGCTCCCGGCCGAAACGAGACGACATCGCGCGAAACCTCGTCGATCGCGACGACGGCCTTGCCGTCCTCGTCGTGTCCCGTGACAACCCGCCGTATCTGCATCGCGACCTCCGATGGACTGCCGCCGCCCCTTGATCCTTGGGCGGCACGAACATGTAACCGATGCCACGCACGGTGCGAACCGCCAAGGCTGGCGACCGCGCGGCGTGCCCGGACGGCCTCGGGCCGCTCGCCGTCGAGGTGCAGCGCGCGCGTGCCGAAATTGACGGATAGAACTTCGGATCGATGGCGGGGATTCGACCGGCGCTGCTGACGCGGGCCAAGCGAAGCGGCGTCTCTCGAACTAGTGGTATTGGCCGAGGAAGACGACGACGCCCTGGGGGGCGTCGTACTCGAAGGTGGCAACACGGGCGGGCCTTGCCTTGATCACCCAGCAGAGCGTCGCGAAGGCAAAGACGAGGCCCCAGACCGGCGCGGCAGCTAGGATGGCGACGACCGTGGTCATGGCCAGAAGGGAACCGATGATCTGGAACATGACTACTCCGGGGAGCTTCAAGGCGTCGGGCAGGACTGCCCTTGCCGGTGACGCTTGTGTAGCGGCCACGCGCATCATCGCGATGTTACAAGCCCGTGGAGTTGTGTCTCCGTAGCGCAGGCCTACTTTGGCCCAAGGACTCCCGCCGCCTTGAGGGCCGCGATGCCGGCTACATCGTAACCGATCTCCGCCAGGACCTCGTCGTTGTGCTGGCCGATCTCCGGCGGATCGCTCAGCAACGGCGGTCGCCAGCCGAACATCTGGAAGGGCAGCAGCGGCAGGCGCGTCTTTACGCCGCCCGGCAGGGTCGTGGGTGCCAGCGACCCATTGGCCAGCAGATGCGGGTTGTCGAACAGATCCTGCGGCCGCGCGACAGGGGCGTAGGAGATGTCGGCTTCAAGGCACAGGCGTTCGAGCTCGTCCTTGGCGTAGCGCTTGAACACCGCCGCCACCTTGGGCACCAGCCACGGTCTGGCCTCGATGCGCAGGTTGTTGGTGGCGAGCCTGGGGTCGGCCGCGAGATCGGCCTGGCCGAAGAACTCGCAGAAGCGCTTCCACTGGCCGTCGCTGGTGATGCCGATAAAGACCTGCTGGTCGTCGGCACTATCGAATATCTCATAGACCGCCCACGAGCTCACCCGCTCGGGCATCGGCGGCGGCGCCGTGCCGTTCATCGCCGTGATGGCGAGGTGCTGGCCCATCAGGAAAACCACCGATTCGAACAGCGCGCTCTCCACCAGCCCGCCCTTCCCCGTGCGGTCGCGCTGCTTCAGGGCCAGCACCGTGCCGAAGGCGCCGAACATGCCGCCCAGGATGTCGACCACCGAGGTGCCGGCGCGCAGCGGCCGGCCCGACGGGCCGGTCATGTAGGCAAGCCCGCCCATCATCTGCACGACCTCGTCGAGAGCCGGACGCTTCTCGTAGGGTCCGGGCAGGAAGCCTTTCAGGGCGCAATAGACCAGGCGCGGATTGATCTTCTCCAGATGCGCCGGCCCCAGTCCGCGCCTGGCCATCGAACCGGGCGCGAAATTCTCGATCAGCACGTCGGCCGACTGCAGCAGCTTCACCAGCGCCGCCCTGCCCTCGGACTTGTCGGCATCGAGCGCCAGGCTCTTCTTGTTGCGATTGAAGTAGCCGAAGAAGCCGGCGCCGAAGCCGCGCAGCTTGCGTGTGCGGTCGCCGTCGACTGGCTCGACCTTGATCACCTCGGCGCCGAGATCGGCCAGGATCATGCCGCAGGACGGCCCGAGGATGGTGTGGGTGAGTTCGACGACGCGGACGCCCTTGAGCGGCGGAACAAAGGATGAGGTCATGGCCTCATCAAATACCTCACCCCGAGGTGGCGAGCCACGTATCGATATCCTTGGTGAGCGGCAGGCCGGCGGTTTCGCCCAGCACGCGGTGGCCGATGCCTGAGCCGACCAGGAACGCCTCCTGATGCGGCAGCGCATTGGCCTTGAGCATCGTGCGGATCGCGGGCCCGTCATGGCCCCAGCCGATCGCCTCGACCTTGCCGTCGAAGGCGCGGTTCAGCAGCGTCAGAAAGTCGCCCCGCTCGGCGTCGCTCATGGCCGGCACGGCGTCGATGTCGCCCAGGATGAACAGCCGGCCGCGGAATCTCGCCACCAGGTCGGCGATGCTGTTGCGCGGCTCAACCACGATTTCGCGATTCGGTCCACGGCGCACGCGGGCGGCCAGTGACAGGGGGAGGACGGCAGCACCGAGATGGGCACCGGAATCCATCAAGGCGGAGGTCAATTCCCTATAAGTGATGCCCAGCCGCTCGGCGCGCTTCAGCCGCATCATGGCCACTTCGGGCTTGGGCGCCTTCCAGGCCTTGGCGGCGGCACGGCGCCACACCCAGGCTTCCCAGGACATGTCGAAGATCGGGCCGTTGTTGTGCCCGATGCCCGGCCTGCGCAGCAGGGCCTCGACATTGGCATGCCGGACCCCTAGACGGTCAAAACGATCACCCATTACGTTATTCTAACGCAAAGTCGGGGCCAAAATCGAGGCGCGGCCAAAAGGAGCGGTAAGTGGACGATTTTCAGGTCGATGTTCTGGTGGTGGGTGCGGGCAATGCCGCGGCCTGTGCAGCGCTCGCGGCGCGCGAAAAGGGCGTCTCGGTCGCCATGCTGGAGGCCGCCCCCGAGGCAGAGCGCGGCGGCAACAGCACCTATACGGCCGGCGCCATGCGCGTGGTTTTCAACGGCGTGAAGGATCTGGTCCAGCTCTACGACCTCACCCCGGACGAGCAGCGCGACGTCGACTTCGGCAGCTACTCGGCCGACGAGTTCCTCGACGACATGGGCCGCGTCACCAACTACCGCTGCGACCCCGAACTCACCGACATCCTGATCGGCAGGAGCTTCGAGACGCTGAAGTGGATGCGCTCCAAGGGCGTGCGCTTCCAGCCGAGCTACGGCCGGCAGGCCTTCAAGGTGAACGGCAAGTACAAGTTCTGGG
>Ga0082335_1003776_pt1 | contig 24237 bp, 16 predicted proteins | sample Subgrocontami58m_FD_72375 | JGI IMG/M metagenome (GOLD analysis project Ga0082335, IMG submission 72375) | Subsurface groundwater microbial communities from S. Glens Falls, New York, USA - GMW37 contaminated, 5.8 m (SPADES assembly) (version 2) ...
CCGCCGGTGCGACCAGCGCGCTGCTCGAACTGCTGGGCTACGCCTCGCTCGACGCGCTCACCGACGCCGCCGTCCCGGCGCAAATCCGCCGTGGCCCGCTGAATCTTCCCGCCGCCATGGGCGAAAGCGCGGCGCTCGCCGCCTTGCGCAGCCTCGCGGGCGAAAACAAGGTCTTCCGGAATTTCATCGGACTGGGCTACTCCGACACGCTTACCCCGCCGGTCATCCAGCGAAACATCTTCGAAAACCCGGGCTGGTACACCGCCTACACACCATACCAGGCGGAGATTTCCCAGGGGCGGCTGGAAGCGCTGCTCAATTTCCAGACGCTCGTGACCGAGCTCACCGGACTGGAGATCGCCAACGCCTCGATGCTCGACGAAGGCACCGCCGCGGCGGAAGCGATGATGATGTGCCATCGTTTGAAGGAAGGCGATGCGGCGGCCCATCGGACGTTCTTCGTGTCGCAATATTGCCACCCGCAGACGATCGACATCGTGAAAACGCGGGCCCAGCCGCTCGGGATCAGCGTGGTCGTCGGCGACCATCGGAAATTCGATTTCGCGCAGGGATGCTTCGGCGTGCTCGTGCAGTATCCGGACACGACCGGTTCGATTCACGACTTCGCGAACTTCTTCCGCGCCGCGCATGCCGCGGGCGCCTTCACGATCGTGGCGGCCGATCTGCTGGCGTTGACGCTGCTGCGCGCGCCGGGCGAATTCGGCACCGACGTGGCCGTCGGGTCCGCGCAACGCTTCGGCGTGCCGCTCGGATTTGGCGGGCCCCACGCCGGCTTCCTCGCCACCAAGGACGCCTTCAAGCGCCAGATGCCCGGCCGATTGATCGGCGTCTCGAAAGACGCTCAGGGCGATCCCGCGCTGCGGCTCGCGCTCGGCACGCGCGAGCAGCACATCCGCCGCGACAAGGCCACGTCGAACATCTGCACCGCGCAGGTGCTGCTGGCCGTCATGGCGTCGATGTACGCGGTGTACCACGGTCCGGAAGGCCTGAGGCGAATCGCGCGCCGCGTGAAGCGGCTCACGGAAATGCTCGCGAGCGGCCTCCGCCAAGCCGGCGCGAAAGTGAATGCCGAGCCCGTGTTCGACACGCTGACCGTCACCGGCGTGGCCGCGGCGCGCGTTCACGCCGCGGCCGAGGCGAAGAAGTTCAACCTGCGGAAACTCGACGCGCACTCGGTCGGCATCTCGCTCGACGAGACGACGACGGTCGAAGAGGTGGAAGTGCTGTTGGGTTTCTTCCGTAGCGACGAGCGCCAGCGAGTCGAGGGGACACTCGCTGGCGCTCGTGGCTACGAGGAATCGGCGCTGTTCCCCGCGCCATTTGGCCGCACTTCGGCGTTTCTCGAGCACGCGACCTTCAATCGCTACCACACCGAGCACGAGATGCTCCGCTACATCAAGCGGCTCGAGAGCAAGGACCTCTCGCTCGTGCACTCCATGATTTCGCTCGGGTCGTGCACGATGAAGTTGAACGCGACGAGCGAGATGTTCCCCGTGTCTTGGCCGGAGTTCAGCCGGTTGCACCCGTTCGCCCCGCCGGAGCAGACGCGCGGCTACCAGAAGATGTTTGCCGACCTGGAGCACTGGCTGGCCGAAATCACCGGCTTCGCCGCCGTGTCGCTGCAGCCGAATGCCGGCTCGCAGGGCGAGTACGCGGGGTTGCTGGCGATTCGGTCGTATCACGAATCCCGACACGAGGGACACCGCCACATCTGCCTGATTCCGACCAGCGCGCACGGCACGAATCCCGCGAGCGCGGCGATGGGCGGCTTCAAGGTCGTGCCGGTGGCGTGCGACGCCCACGGCAACATCGACCTGCCCGACCTGCGCGCCAAGGCCGGGTTGCACGCGCGGGATCTCGCGGCGCTGATGGTCACCTATCCTTCGACCCACGGCGTCTTCGAGACCGGCATCAAAGAAATCTGTGGCATCGTGCATCAGCACGGCGGCCAGGTGTACATGGACGGCGCCAACATGAACGCCCAGGTCGGGCTCACCTCCCCCGGCGAGATCGGCGCCGACGTGTGCCATCTCAACCTCCACAAGACCTTCTGCATCCCCCACGGCGGCGGCGGCCCGGGCGTGGGGCCAATTGGCGTCGCCCAGCACCTCGTGCCGTTTCTGCCGGGCCATGTGTTCGTCACCCCGACCTCCGGCTCTCAACTCTCACCTCTCAACTCTCAACTCCGCGCCGATGGCGCGGTAAGCTCCGCGCCCTATGGCTCGGCTTCGATTCTCGTCATCTCGTGGATGTACATCCGGATGATGGGACCCGACGGCCTGACCGAGGCGACACAGCGCGCGATCCTCAACGCGAACTACGTCGCGAAGCGGCTCGAGCGATTCTTCCCCGTGCTCTACCGCGGCAATGCGGGGTTGATCGCGCACGAGTGCATCGTCGATTTCCGCTCGTGGAAGAAACACGGGCTCGAAGTCGAGGACGCAGCGAAACGGCTGATGGATTATGGCTACCACGCGCCCACCATGTCATTCCCCGTGCCCGGCACGCTGATGATCGAGCCGACGGAGAGCGAGTCGAAGGCCGAGCTCGATCGGTTCTGCGACGCGATGATTTCGATTCACGGCGAGATGCAGGCCGTGGCGAACGGCGAGTCGGACAAGGCAAACAATCCGTTGAAGCATGCGCCGCACACCGCGAAGGCCGTGTGCGCCGACACGTGGGACCATCCGTATTCGCGCGAGACGGCGGCGTTTCCCGATCGCTTCACGCGCGCCAGCAAGTTCTGGCCGAGCGTCGGTCGCGTGGACAACGTCTACGGCGACCGCAACCTCGTGTGTTCGTGCGTGGGGATGGAGGCGTACGCGGAGTGAGGGGAAAGTTGATGATCCGATGGCACCCACCACAAAATGATCGAAGACGGGGATTGTAGCGGCGAGCGCCAGCGAGCCGACCCCATCCGAAAGGGCTCGCTGCCGCGCCTACCGCGTGAGCACTATCGCGGTCGCGCTGCAGTGCTCTGGACCCCGACGATTGAGAAGCGAGCGACGGGCTGGCTTACCCCGGCGTTTCACTCGAATTGGCAGCTCCTCCTTCTCCACACGTGCGCGCGTTATTCTCTGCTGTGTCCGGCATACGTGCTGATGCCGGATCACACACATCTGATGTGGCTTGGACTCACCGATGAGGAGTCCGACCAATGCGTCGCGATTGAATTCCTCCGAAAAAACCTGCGCCTCGCTCTCCGGCCCGCCGAGTGGCAGCACCAACCTCACGATCACGTGTTACGTGAAGAAGAGCGCGAACGCGGAGCATTTCAAGCGGCAGCTCAATATGTTTTCGAGAATCCAATCCGAGCTGGCTTGGTGGATGAATGGCGAGCCTATCCTTACGTGGGCTGCTGCGTTCCAGGATACCCCGAATTCGAACCGCGCGGCCAAGACTACTGGGAACGATTCTGGCGCTGTCACAATTACCTCGTCGAGAAACGCACGACGTGAGGGTCGACTCGCTGGCGCTCGTCGCTACACAATCGCGCAGTGACGATGAGCGCCGTGACGCTCATCCCCCACGCCATCAGCGTCGCGATTCTGGGCCGCTGCGCCGACAGCCGCTGCCAACCCCGCCCCTTTCCGTCTTTCCTCCGGGCCTTTCGCGCGCAACGCTCAACTTTCCATGCGTCTCATCCGCCATCTCACTCCGCACGGCCCGGCTTATGCCGCGCTGCAACCCGACGGCTCCGCCCGCGAAATCAGCGGCGATATCTACGGCGACTTCCGCGCCACGGATCGCGTCGTGAAACCGGGAAAAATCCTCGCCCCCGTCGCCGCGATTTACCTGCCGTGCATCGGGCTGAACTACAAGCGGCACGCCGCCGAGAGCAACAGTCCGCCGCCGCCGCATCCGGTCCTGTTCGTGAAGAACCCCGCGTCGGTCATCGGGCCGGGTGACGCGATCGAACTGCCGCGCAAGCTCGCCAGCGATTCCGTCGACTACGAGTGCGAACTCGCCGTCGTCATCGGCAAACGCTGCAAGAACGTCCCGAAAGCCGACGCGCTCAACTACGTGCTCGGCTACACCTGCGCCAACGACGTCTCCGCCCGCGACTGGCAGCGCAACGGCGGCGGCCAGCAATGGTGCCAGGGCAAGAGCTTCGACACGTTCTGCCCGCTTGGTCCCGTGCTGGTCACGCGCGACGAGATTCCCAACCCGAACGCGCTCTCGATCCGCACCCTCCTCAACGGCCAGACCATGCAGGACTGGAACACGAACGACATGATCTTCGATGTGGCGACGCTGATCGAATTCCTCAGCGGCAGCAAAACGCTGCTGCCGGGAACGGTCATCCTCACCGGCACGCCGCACGGCGTGGGCTTCGCGCGCAAGCCGCCGGTGTGGTTGAAAGCCGGCGACACCGTGACGATCGACATCGAGAAGATCGGCGCGCTGACGAACCCGGTGATCGACGAGAAGGTGTAACGCGCGGGATCTGGAGGAACGACCCGCTCGGCAGGCTCGCGGCCCTGAGTCCCTCGACTCCGCTCGGGACCCTGAGCTGTCGAATGAGCTCCGTGTCGTCCGTCGCGGCGAACACCGAACGGTGGACGCGACCTCCGGGCGCCGTCGTATCCGCAGCAAGAACGCGCCCGGAGGTCGCGTTCCACCTGGATCCGAATGGATGACCCCGGCGGAGCCGCGATTTCGAGTTTGCCCCTACCACTCGACCTCGTACCAGAGCGTCCGATACTCGGCGCCGAGCTTGAATCGCGCGCCGCCACTGCCGGATTCCGCCGCGACGGCGCGCGTCCGCTGGCCGCGCCCGTCGAGCGCGAAGAGCCGGGCGCCACGCCGCGGCAGCGTCAGCTCCAGCGGAATCGCATTCATCTGTGCCGGCCCCTCGCCCCACTGATTGCCGACCGAAGTCCGCGTCTCGTCCCATTTCATCCCGACATTTTGGGCGGAACCGACCACAGCGAGCAGGGCCCGTTTCGTTTTCTCGATCGGCTGGCCATCCATGCTCGTCAGCACGAGCGCGGCATAGTTGCGCTCGACCGCGCCGACGTTCAGCCGGACACCGCCGACGTCGAATTGCTGGCCGCCCACCAGGCCCCACACGGCGCGGGTCGCCGGCGTGTTGACGAGGACATGGGCCCGGGCGGCATCGGTCGCATCCCAGACGGCGCGACCGTCCGGCGCCGCCAGCCGCTTCGACGAGGCGGACGGTTTCGCCACTTGCGGCGTCCGCGCTTGCGGATCGATGCCGATGCGCGCCGCCAGGCCGAGCGTGGCGGGCGTCAACTTCGCCGACGTGCCCGCGACGACATCGCCCAGGGGCGCCAGATCGCCGCGGCGGAAGAGATTAGCGCACGCGGTCAGCAGCGCGAGTTTCGCCGGCTGGCCGTTGAACGAGAAGAAGCGCTGCACCCGGTCCGTATACCAGGCCGACCCGCTGCTGCTTTGATAATCGAAAAAGAAAACACCGTCCCAGTCCTGTAGCGCAGCCACCAGTGCGGCAAAGGGCACGACACTCGCGGCGTAGTCATTCGGATCCGGAATGTTCCACTCGGAAATCGTGAACGGCCGGTCGATCAGCCGCCACGGCGCGCGCGAGAGGATCGCGTCCGCCTCCGGCGCGGTCTCCATCGGCGTGTTGCGGATATTCCAATCGACGGGATCCCATGGCTTGCGCGGAAAACGCGGGTGCTGCCAGTACGCGTGGATGTCGGCGTAATCGCACGTCGCCGCGACGATGTCCGGTGCGTGATAGGTAATCTGCGACGCCGTGATCGGCACGCGCACGTGCAGCTCCTTTTTCAGGAAGTCCACGATGTCCTGCACGAAGGCCCGCTCGGTTTCCGTCATGAAACGCATCACGTCGGCACGCGCGCGTTCGCTCCAGCCCGCGACCGGAATCTCGACGCTGCGCGCCTCGACGCCCTGCCCTTCCGGCACGACGACCCAGTCGCCGCCGCGCCGCAGCGTCAGCCCGGCGAGGGCAAAGGCCACGGGGCTCGAACCGAACTTGAAACAGATTCGCGCCGCGCCCGGGATTTCCTCGCTCGCACGAAACACGCGGTGCACGTGCTGCCATTTCGGTCCGAGTTGCAGCGTCTCGTGAAACCCGACCGGATTCCAGTTCGCCGGCCCCTGATTGGAAACATCGACGAACAACGAACGCGGCGCATCGGCGCGCACCCAGAAGGAAAGCGTGTACACCTGGCCCGGCTCGAGCCGCAGATTCGGATACTGGATCTCCTGCGCGCTCAACTCCGCGGCCTTTCCTTGCGGCTCCAGCCGCAGCGCGTTGGCTTCCCCGTCGGGCCCGGGCTGCCCGAACGAAGTTCGCACGGGATACTCGGCACTCTGCTTCACCCGCCAGGCGCCGGCACCCGTGCGCCACGGCGAAGAGTCGGCAACCGCCGGACCGAGCGGCTCGTTGCCGCCGCCCCAGGCCTGGCGCAGCGCCGCGGTCGATGCGTAACGTTGCGCCAGCCACGCGTTCCACTGCCGCTTGAACTCGCCGCGAAAGGGCTCCGGCAAACTCGCGGCGAGGTCCGGGCCCAGTTTCGCGAACGAATTCTCATTGGTAATCTCAATCATCGCGATGCCCGGATCGTCGACCCGCCGCAGCTTCCGATACGGATTCTCGTGCAGCAGGTACTCGCGGCAAAACTCCTTCAGCCGCCCGCGGAGCTCGGGCATGAAGTACAGCAGGTACTTGTCCATCCGCGTCGAATACGGCAGCCCTTCGCGCCGCACGCCCTCCGCTTCGCCGACCTCGCGGCCGACGTGGAGATTCAGGTTCGCGTAGAGGCCGTGCCGGTGCAGCTCGTTGAGAAAGAAGTCCTGCCGGTCGAGCTGCTGCGCGTCCAGCTGGCGACGGCCGTCCACCACCCGGCCCCAAATTCCCCGCGGTGACGGCGACGTGTCGTGGTGGTGCATCCGCACGGCGTTGAGGCCGAGCTTCGCCAGGTGCGCCGCGACCTTTGCCGCGTCGCCGTGCTCCGGAAAATCCGCCGCGAAACACGTGTTCACGCCCCAGAAACGAATCCGCCCGGCGTCGGTGAAGAAATGCGCATCCTGCACGCGGACGAAGCCGTCGGCGCCGGCCGGCCGTGACATCGCCGCGAGATTCGTGATCGAAGGCGAAGCGTCGTCGCCGGGAATCACGAAGGGAAACCGCGCCTCGGCGCCGCGCGCCGCCACCGCGGCCAACATTCCGCCAAGAAGAATCAGCCGGACCGGGGCCGTCAGAGGAATGTGCATGCCGGTACCTCTGCCACAGTTGCTCAAAAACTAAACCGAAACAGTGCCGCAAATCTTGGCATTTTTCCCCGTTCGCTTGCCGCGGGCCGCCGCCTTGCCTTGGCTGGAGCGATGCGCCACGTCCACCACCCCGACCTGGCGTGGGAGGAAATCCATTCGCCCACGCGAAAATTCCATTCGCTCTTCAAGAACATTTCGCTCGCGCTCGGCGGCACGCGCAACGTCGGCCCCTGGGGCGGCGGACATCCGTTCGATCTGCAGTTGCGGCGAATCCCGCCCGGCGCGTCGGTGTGCCCGCTTCACGCGCACCTCGCCCAGTGGGAGCTCTTCGTCGTGCAGGCCGGTCGCGGCGACGTGCGCACGACCGAGGGTCTCCATCCGGTTCAATCCGGCGATGTGTTCATTCACCCGCCCGGCGCCGCGCACCAACTCCTGAATCGCAGCAGTTCCGAGGAGCTGGAGGTACTGATCGTCACGGACAATCCGCCGGTCGACGGCTGTCATTATCCCGACTCCGACAAATGGGCCCTTCGTCCGCCGGGAAAAGTCTTCCGGATGAACTCCGCCGACTATTTCGACGGCGAAGATCCCGCGCCCGCCGGCGCTGCGCCCTACCCGATCTCGACGCCGGCATCCTCCCCGGTCGCTCCTTTCGCGCAACGACGCCTGCACCTCGACGACCTCGCCTGGGAGCCGTTCGACTCTCCGCGCAAGAAATTCCGCGGCGAGAGCAAGGAGCTGTCCCTCGCGCTCGGGGCGCGGCGCAATACACCCGTCGGCCTGGGCGGCCACCCGTTCGACCTCGAACTCGGCCGGCTTCCCCCCGGGTTCGCCGGCTGCCCGTTCCACTTTCACGCCGCACAATCCGAGCTCTTTCTCATCCTGAGCGGCACCGCGATCGTCCGCGCGAACGACGAGACCCAGACGCTGCGCGCGGGCGACGTCGTGTTTCATCCGCCGGGCGAGGCGCATCAAATCATCAACGCATCATCGACCGAGCCGCTGCTTTACTATCTGGTCGCCGACAATCCGCCCGTCGATTACTGGTACTATCCCGACTCCCGGAAATGGGGATTGCGCGAACCGCGGATGTTTTTTCGCCCGGCGCCGCTGGAGTATTGGGACGGGGAGGAGTGAGCGAACTCCCGGGGCGGCGTGCCCCCGACGGGGTTCGCTGGTCGAAGGCTTGCCGGGCGCAACAATCGGCGCGCCGGCGGGTCGCAAGCGTTCTTCAACCGCAGTTGCGCCCTCCGTGACTTTTCCGCACAACGAAGCCATGTCCGACTCCAGCAACGGCCGTACGCGGGTGTTGATGATCGACGACGATCGCAAGCTCTGCCGGCTCGTGACCACCTATCTCGAACCGCTGGGATTCGACATCACCGCGGTGCACACGGGTCCGGAGGGAGTCGAGCGCGTAACCGCCGCCGCGCAACCCTGGCATGCGATCATCCTCGACGTGATGCTGCCCGGTTTCGATGGCTTCGAGGTCCTGAAAAGAATTCGCGCCCGCAGCGCCGTTCCCGTCCTGATGCTCACCGCCCGCGGCGACGAGACGGATCGCATCGTGGGGCTCGAAGTGGGGGCCGACGATTATCTGCCCAAGACCTTCTCGACGCGCGAACTGCTCGCTCGGCTCCGCGCCGTGCTCCGGCGCAGTGCGCTGACCGCGGCCACGGATCCGCGCAACGCCGCCCCGCCCACCGAACTGGTCGTGGGCCCGCTGCGCATCAACCTCGACGCGCGCTCGGTGGTGCTCGACACCACGCCGCTGATGCTCACGCCGGTCGAGTTCGATCTGCTCGCGAGTCTCGCCAAAGCCAGGGGCCGCGTGAAGACGCGCGAGGCGCTGCTCGACGAAATTCGCGACCGCAATTACGACGTCTTCGATCGGTCGATCGACGTGCATATTTCCTCGCTGCGAAAAAAACTGGACGACGACGCCAAGGAGCCGCGGTTCATCCGGACGGTCCGCTCGGCGGGTTACATGATGGTGGCGCCGGAGTAGCGGGAACGGGGCGCAGCTCCAGGTTGGCGCCCGGGTCGAAGTGGAACGCGACCTCCGGGCGCGTTCTTCGCCCACGGCGCCCGGAAATCGCCGTCCACCCTCGGCTGCCGCCAATCGGCAGATGTGCCCGCGGGATCCGGCCCGGCCTTGGAACGGTTCCGCTTTGCACCAGTCGCCGGGCTCGGGAGACGCCGACCTGCCACCAGTTTCGCGCGAACGCATGTCGCCGCGGCCGACGATTTCGCGCGACTCACGCGAGATTCGGATTAACTCCCAATGTCGCCGTGCGTCTCGCTCTCAAACGGATGAAGGTCTCCTACCCGCTTTCGCTGAAGGTCTCGCTTTGGCTGATGCTGAATCTGCTGCTGCTGGGCGGCGTCGCGCTGGGATTCTTCGTCGTCAACGGCGGCTTGCGCTGGGATGCACTCGTGGCCGGCCCCAGTGGCGAACGCATCCAGGCGCTCGCGAACGTCATCGCCGGCGAGGCGGCCGCCGCCACCAGCGAAGGCCGCACGGCCGTGCTCAAGCGGTTCGGCGCGGCGTACCAGGTGCAGTTTTACCTTTTTGGCTTCGACGGCACCCCGATTGCCGGCAACGCGGTCGAACTGCCCGACGCGGTGCGCACGCGGCTCGAAGCCCGGCCGCGCGGTCCCGGAATGTACGATTGGAAAGGCTACGGTCGCGACGGCGGCCGCCGCGGCGGCGATTTCGAGCGCGGCCGGCGGCGCGAGGCGCTCGAAACCGAAGGCGAACCCGGCGGGCGTGGAGTCACGCCTGATGGCGCCGAGAAAGCGCGGAAAACGGCGGACTTCGGCCGGCGCGAGCCACCCCCGGGGTTCGGCGGACCAGGCATGCCTGGACCCGGAATCGGAGAGTTGCCGGGCGGCCGTTTCGTCGTGCGAGCCGGCAATCCGGCCGCGTACTGGGTTGGGCTGCGGGTGCCGTTCGTGACGCCGAGCGGCCGGCCGATCCCGGCGCGACTGGTCGCGCGCGTGGGTTCGCTCTGGAGCGTTTTGCATCTGCTCAACCTGCAGTCGTGGGTGTTCGCCGGCACCGCTGTACTCGTTCTTTCGATACTCTTCTGGCTTCCGCTGGTCCGCGGGATCACCCGCTCGGTCGGCCAGCTCACCACCGCGACGGAGCACATCGCGCAGGGCCGGTTCGAAACGCGGGTCGATGCCCGTCGCCGCGACGAACTGGGACAGCTGGGCGAGTCGGTCAACCGCATGGCGGCGCGGCTCGACGCCCACATCACCGGGCAGAAGCGATTCCTCGGCGACGTCGCCCACGAACTCTGCTCGCCGCTGGCCCGGCTGCAGATGGCGACGGGGATCCTCTCCGAAAAGGCGCCGGAGGAACTCAAGGAAACCGTCGCCGATCTGCGCGAGGAGGTGCAGCAGATGAGCGCGCTGGTGAACGAGCTCCTCGCCTTCACGAAGGCGGGCATGCAACCCCGCGATGTCGCGTTGCAGCCCGTCGACGTGGCGTCGCTCGTCAGTGCGGTCATCAGTCGCGAGGACAATCGCGGCGTCGTGACCGCCGTGGTGCCGTCCGAGCTGCGCGCCATGGCCGAACCGGAGCTGCTCTCCCGCGCGCTCGGAAACCTCGTGCGCAATGCGATTCGCTACGCCGGCGAAGCCGGCGCCATTGGCATCGTCGCCGAGCGGCAGGGCAACCAGGTGGTGATTGCCGTCGAAGATGAAGGCCCCGGCGTTCCCCCGACCGATATCGACCGACTGGGCGAACCGTTTTTCCGGCCGGAACTTGCGCGCACGCGTGAAACCGGCGGCGTCGGACTAGGACTCGCGATCGTGCGCAACAGCATCGCCGCCTGCGGTGGACAAGTGCGGTTCGCGAACCGATCGCCCCGCGGCTTCCGGGCCGAGGTCAGGTTGCCCGCCTCCTGACGGCTGCGCGGCGACCGGCCGCGGCGTGATCGGGCGGTCGGCGACCTCCCGTCTACGCCCTGCGGGCTACGACGCGGCGAGAGGCTATCGGCGCGCCGAAGGCTTGGCGAAGGCGGCCGGCCGCCGTCCCCGGCAGAACGCGCCCGGAGGTCGCGTTCCACCGCTGTGCTTCGAATCCGATCATCGCCCCTTAACACCAGCTTAACAATTCTCCGGCGCGGCGAAACGAAAGCCAAACACGGTAGCGGTTTAGTCAGGGGCAGCGGCCGATGTCGCCGCGCCCCCGCCCATGATTTTACCGAACTCCGATTACGCCGCGGCTTCCGCCCACGATTCCGCTGCGTCCGCTCCGACGACCAATGCCTGCGCCGATGCCGAAAAACAGGCGCTGATCGATCTCGTGCGACGCGCCGACGCCGGCGACGCCGCCGCGCAAGCCGAGCTCGTCCGCCGTTACACGCGTCGCGTCGCGGGGTTCGTCCGGATCATCATCCGGCAGCCCGACGCGATCGAAGACGTCACCCAGATGGTTTTCATCAAGATGTTCCGGCGGCTCTCGCGCTTGCGCGATCCCGCCGTGTTCGAGTCGTGGCTGTTCACCCTCGCGCGGAACACCGGGCTCGACTTCATCCGGCGCCGCCAGTGCCGGCCGAATACCATCACGCTCGACGAGCAGGTGAATCAGATCGCCGACCCGTCGAGCGAGACCGCGCTCAACGAAATCCGCGCGGCCCTGGACCGCGCCTTGACCCGGCTCAGCCCGCTTGATCGCGCGCTGGTCTCGCAATTCGTCGCGGGGGAGACTTATGGCGACATCGCCCGCCGGGCCGGCCTGTCGCTGGCGACGGTAAAGGTGCGGCTGCACCGCGTCCGGCCTTTCCTCCGCAGCATGGTGGGGGAAATGACCGACACGCGGCAGCGCGGCGGCAAAGGCTGGCGGCGCACCGCCGGCGGTCGTACCCGCCGCCAGTGGGCCAACGGCGCGGCGCTCGCGGCGTAGCCCGGCGCGGCCGGCTGTAGTGCTGAGGCGGTTACGACTATCGTGGCCGCCGCAAGGATGGAACCTGGCGCGGCCATCGCCGGTCGTCCCTCCGTTCCCCGCGTCAGCCGCCCGCCCCCGCGCCGCTCCGCTGAAGTCGCGTCCGTCCCGCCATTAACACCCGCGTTACAATTCTCCCGTTCCGCTCAACGAATCCCAAACAGTGCCAGCGTCTCATCGAGCAGGTTCATTTCCAGCCACCGTTGGTCCGCTTTCCCATTGGAAAGCGGCGGTGGCCGGTGAACTGATTCGCATGAAAATCATTCGTTACTTCGCTCTGGTTTCATCGCTCGCCGCAGCGAGCTTGCTCAGCGCGCAAACCACCTCTCCGGCCGACGGCCCGCGCGGCCCGCGCCCCGGCGGACCCGGTGGTCATGGTCCCCACGGCCGCGGCCCGGGCGGTCACCCCGTGATCCGCACGCTCGATCTCGATCACAACGGCGAGTTGTCGACGGCGGAAATCGCGGCCGCTGCCACGAGCCTCCAGTCTCTCGACACCGACCGCGACGGCACGATCTCGGCGAACGAATTGCGCCCGCCGCTGCCGCCCCGGCCCGCCGACGCCCCCACGCCCCCGGCCGACGCGCCGCAACGGCCGCGACCCGGCGATGGCCCGCCCGCGCGACCCTTCAGTCCGGTGATGCTCGCCCTCGACGCCAATGGCGATGGCGCGCTCTCCAGCCAGGAGATCGCCAACGCGCCGGCGAGCCTCGCGGCGCTCGATTTGAACAAGGACGGCAAGCTCACGCCGGATGAGCTGCGTCCGCTCCCTCCAGCCAGATAAGCCAAACCAACCGCGCGGGGAGCGCCGGTAATAAACGACCGGCGCTCTTCGCGTGTGAAATCCACCGTCCCCGCCCGCCCATGGTAAACGTCCGCCGCTTGCATTTCTCCGCCGCGTGGCTGCTGGCGCGTCTTCCCAATTGCGCCGTGCGGCACTCATCGTAGTGGAACGCGTGAGCGTTTCGCGCGGTCGGCGAAAGCCTCACGGCTTCCGCTACCCGGCTTTCGCTTTTTTGAAGCTACACCCTAATTCTACTTTGTTATGTATGAATGTGGGCGGGGTGCCCTCACCCCGCGACCGTGATTTGGAAATGCTTTCCTGCGGGATGAGGGCACTCCGCCCACAAATACCGAGTTTCCACAGGAGAATCTCACGGCCATAACAAAGTAGAACTAATCTCTGATCTGGCGCCGACGCTCGTCCTACACGATCAGCGCGATCTCCGCCCCGGGCCCGTGCACGCCTTCGATCAGGATCCCCTCGACGTCGGCGGTCTTCGACGGGCCGGTGCACCAAATCACGTTGCGATCGGTCCCGAGCGCCGCGACGGCCTGGGGCAGATCGCCGAAAATCGTGGCGCGCTCGACGACGGCGATGTGCACCCAGGGCGCCAGCGCCGCGAGCCGTCGCGACGTCGTCGCATCGTCGAGGATAATCGTGCCCGATTCGGCGATCGCGCCCGCCGCCCGCGTAATCCCGAACGCATAATCGTCCACCCGCGTGCGATCGAATTCCTGTTCGACCGTGAAATCACCGCCCGCAAAATACGGCTCGAGCCGCGGCCAGAGCGCCGGATCACAATAGCCGTGCCGCCAGCCACCCGCCCGCAAGTGGGCCACGAGTGCCGCCGGATCGGTGAACGTCTGGCCGTTCACGCGCCGGGCGCGCTCGGCAAACAACTCCGCGAGGTCGCGGCCGGCGATCAACTTGCGCATCACGGCCATCTCCGAATCGTACTGCGGCAAGGCCGCGCGCTGGTGCAGGGGCGCGAGTGCCCCGCGGACCCGCGAGAGAATCGCCTCGCGATCGTCGCTCATGGCAGCCGCCGCGCGGGCGCGAGCATTTTTTCCCGACCCACGAGGTACAACACGACGCAAATGACCGCGAACGGAATCATGGTGAGGGCATCCGAATAGGGCCCCTCGTAAAACGGGTTGTGCAGCTTCGACCAGTCGTCGAGCGCGGCATCGGCGCGGTCAAAGAACATCTGCATGATGGCGATCACGATGCCGGCAATGGCGCCGCCGGCGATGTAGCCGGACGAGAGCAGCACGCCGGGACTCTTGTCACTCTCCTGGGCAAATTCATCGACGGACATCGCCGCATACTTGGCCTGCTGCCGCGTGTGGCGATCCACCAGCCAGCGCACGAACCCGCCAACGAAGATCGGCGATGATGCGGAAAGGGGCAGATACACGCCGACCGCAAACGCGAGCGCCGGCACGAACGACAACTGCAGCGTCACCGAAATCATCACGCCGAGGAGCACGAGCGCCCACGGCAGCTTCTGGTCGAGAATGCCTTTGATGATGTAGGACATCAGCGTGGCCTTCGGCGCATCGAACTTCACGACCTCCGAGCCGTCGGGCCGCTTCGAGTGCGTGCCATTGATGCCCGGATCGACGAACCACACCGCCGCGCCGTCGTCCTTCACGAGGTAGCGGCCAGCCGGCCCGCCCTGGTCGTCGGTTTTCTGCCATACGCGGTACGTGTTGGCGTCGGTCCGTGCCTGCGGCCCGACGAGCTTCTCGTGTTTCTCGAGTTTGTTCGCGTCCGTGTGCAATCCCGCCGGCGCCACCTCGGCCACCGGCACGTACACCGTGCGCGCATCGTTGAGGAGGAGCAGGATCGGCCCGAGACATACCGCCGAAAGGGCGGCGCCCACCAGGATCGCCAACTGCTGGAACTTCGGGGTCGAACCGAGCAGAAATCCGGTCTTGAGGTCCTGCGAGGTCGTACCGCCGTTCGAGGCGGCGATGCACACGATCGCGCCAATCGACAGCGCCGTCACGTAGTGGGAGCCACCGCGCCAGCCGATCAGGAGGAAAATCAGGCAGGTGAACAGCAGGGTCGCGACGGTCATGCCGGAAATCGGATTCGAGGAGGAACCGATTTCCCCCGTGAGCCGCGACGACACCGTGACAAACAGGAAGCCGAAGAACACGATCAGCAGCGCGCCGAGGAAGTTCATCTCGAGCGAGGGGGCGAAGGTGATCGCCGCGAGCAGCACCACCACGCCGATGCCGACGAACTTCATCGAAAGATCGCGATCCGTGCGCAGGTCGCCCTCCTCCGCTCCGGCCCGCGAGCCGCCCAGGTCGCGCAGCCCCGCCCGCAATCCGTGCCAGATCGTCGGAGCCGACTGCAGCAGGCTAATCACGCCGCCGGCCGCGACCGCGCCGGCGCCAATGTAGAGGATGTAGTCACCGCGGATTTGGCCCGGGCTCATGTCGCGGATGAGCTTGGTCGCCGGCGCGAGCGGCGCGGCCAGGCCCTCGCCGAAGAATTTGATCAGCGGGATCAGCAGGAGATAACTGAGCACGCCACCGGCGCACATGATCGAGGCGATCCGCGGACCGATGATGTAACCGACGCCGAGCAGCGCGGGCGAAACCTCGACTCCGACCGAGCCCGCCTTGAACGGCGGCCCGAAGACCTTGTTCGCGACATCCTTCCACCCCTTGAACGCGAGGTTGAGCGCCGTATACGCCAGGCCGATACCGAAGCCGCCGAAAATCACCTTTGCACCCGGCGCCGCGCCCAGGCCGGCCTTGGCCGCCGCGTGCATTTCCGCCTGCGCCGAGGGCGAGGCGGCGGCGCGGTCCTCGGCGTTCGCGCCGGCCTTGAGCACGGCGGCGCAGGCCGTGCCCTCGGGATATTTCAGCGTTTCGTGCTCGTGGACGATCAACGCCCGCCGCAACGGGATCATCATGAGAATGCCCAGCAGGCCGCCGAGCAACGCGACGAGCATCACGCGCGTGAGTTCGAGATCGAAGCCGAGGATGAGGATCGCGGGCATCGTCACCCCGATGCCGAACGCCAGCGACTCGCCCGCGGAACCGGCGGTCTGCGTGATGTTGTTCTCCAGGATGGTGGAGTCGCGCACGCCGACCTTCGAGAGGCCGCGAAACAGCGCGAGCGAGATGACCGCGACGGGAATCGACGCGCTCACGGTGATGCCGACCTTGAGCACGAGGTACAGCGACGACGCGCCGAAAATCATGCCGAGCACCGCGCCGGTGATCACCGCGCGCGCGGTGAATTCACGCATGTTCACCTGCGCGGGGATGAAGGGTTCGAATTTCGGAGTGCTCATGGGGAAGAATCGTTTAACCGCGGTGGGGCCCGCTCTCCGAGCGGGCGCGGGATCCGTTCGGCGCCTTTCCTCCAGGCCGGCTCGGAGAGCCGGCCCCACCTCGGTGTTTCAGCCATTTCCGGAATTCGCCGCCGCGCCACTCGGGCAGGGCGCGTTTGGCCTCCCACGCGCGGAGCGCCGGAATCGGCAGCAGCTTCGTCGGCAGATAATTGATGAGCTTGCCGCCGGCCAGCGCGGCCTTCCACGCCGTCGGCTGCACGGCGAGCAGCGCCCACGCGCCCATCGGCGGCGTGCCGGGCGACGGCACGTTTTCCTCCTTGGCGCGATTGCGCAGCCGCAACAAGAGATCCGGAATGGGAATGTTGACCGGACACACTTCGTGGCATGCGCCGCAGAGCGACGAGGCCTTGGGCAAATCCGCCAGCTGCGGGAACCGCTCGCCCGCGAGCAGCGGCGACAACACCGCGCCGACCGGGCCCGGATACACGCTGCGATAAGCGTGGCCGCTGGCCTGCCGGTACACCGGGCACACGTTGAGGCAGGCGCCGCAGCGGATGCAGCGGAGGATTTCGCGGCAGTCACTCGCCAGCACGTCGGTGCGACCGTTGTCGACGAAGATGACGTGCATCTCGTCCGGCCCGTCCGGCTGCGCCGCCGATTTCGGCCCGGTGATGAACTCGGTGTAGACCGTGAGCTCCTGCGCCGTGCCGGACCGGCCGAGCAGGTTCAGCAAGATCGCCAGATCGCAATCGCGCGGCACGATCTTCTCGATCCCGACCAGCGCGATGTGGCACTTGGTCGCCGCGAGGCAGAAGCGCGAGTTCCCCTCGTTCGTCACAAGCACGATGCGGCCGCTCTCGGCCGAGAGGAAGTTCGCCCCCGTCAGCCCGACATCCGCGCCGAGGTATTTGTGCCGCAGATACTGCCGCGCCCGCCGCGTGATCGTCGCCGGATCGTCGTTGTACGCGCCCAGGCCCTCGCGCTCGAAACTCTGCGCAATCTCGCGGCGGTTCTTGTGAATAATCGGCCGGACGATGTGGCTCGGGTGATCGTGATCGATCTGCACGATGAACTCGCCGAGGTCGGTCTCCAGCGCCTCGATCCCGTGTTCGCCGAGGAAGGCCGCGAGCTCGATCTCCTCGCTGACCATCGTCTTCGCCTTCACCATGCGCGTCGCGCCGCGCGCCTGCATGATGCGCAGCACGGTGTCGCGGGCCGCCTGGGCCGTGGACGCCCAATGCACCTGGGCGCCATTGGCCTTCAGCTTCGCCTCGACCTGCGGCAGGTAGGTATCCAGGTTCTCGATCGCGTGCTGCTTGATCTCGCCCGCCAGCACGCGCAACCGGTTCGGATCGGCGAACTGGTCGAACAGGATCCGCGTGCGCTTCTCGTGCGTCGCTTTTGTGCTCTGGTAAACCGACGCACGCTTGTCCGCCGGGAGCGTGGTGGCGAACTGGTCGATGGGTTGCGAAAGCACGGCGATTAAGCGCAAAGACACAAAGGAGCGCCAGGGAAACGCCAAGGGCGATGACGAAAGAATCTTCGCGCAGCTTCGCGGTCCTTCGCGCCTTGGCGTTTAATCCGGTTTCTCATGTTTTATCGCGTCACGGAGGACCTGCGAGATGTGACGCGCCACGATCGGTTTGCCCTCATGCACGGCCAACCCGCCCAGGTGCATGAGGCAGCTCATGTCGCTCGACACGAGCTGCTCGGGCTGCGCCGCCCGCACGTGCTCGAGCTTCAGCGCGCCCATGGCGCTCGAGATGTTCGGAAAGGCGACGGCAAACGTGCCGCCGAAGCCGCAGCACTGCTCGGGCTCGCCGAATTCGACGACCTGCACGCCCGAGATCGACCGCAGCAGCGTGACCGCGGCATCGCCGCTGGCGGTGCCCCGGGTGTGACAGGAGCGATGAAACGCGATCTTCGCCTCGTACCGGCCCGGCCACGTCCGCACGCGCAGGCCGTTGACGATGAAATCGGCGAGTTCCCAGGCCCGGCGGCCGAGCGCCTCGACCTCACCGAGGTCGGACTCCTTTTCGAACTCGAGCACCGCGCCGTGAAACAACATCGCGGCGCAGGACCCGCTCGGCACGATGACCGGCCCCTCGCCCGCGAACGTCCGCACGGTGTGACGCACGACCTTGCGCGAGGCGGCCCAGTCGCCGCCGTTGAACGCCGGCTGGCCGCAGCAGGTTTGCGCCTCCGGAAAGACCACCTCCACCCCCAGGTGTTCGAGCACCTCCACCGTGGCCGCCGCGACATCGTCGTAGAAGGCATCGCACAGGCAGGTGGCCATCAGTTGCACGCGCTTGCCAGTGATCGGACTGCGCTCGGTGTTGAGCATGAAGAGAGAAAACGCTGCGGTGCGCCGGAGGAGTGGCAATCGGAATTTCGGGGACCCCGTAGCGCGGTCAGCCTGACCGCGCTCGAATGCACTTCGGTCTGCTTTGCGAGCCCGGGCAGATTGCCCGTGCCACGATTTTGCCGTGACGCCCTGCCCCTCGCCCCTCGTACTCTTCCCCCGCCATGCCGCACCCGATCTACTCCGCCGCGCTGGACTTCGGTGCCACCAGCGGCCGCGTGATTCTCGGACGCTGGTCGAACGACCGGCTCACGCTCTCCGAGGTCCACCGCTTTCCCAACGCGTTTCGCACGCTGAACGGCCACGACTACTGGGACGTCGGCGGCCTCTGGCACGAAGCGCAAATCGGTTTGCGCAAAGCGGCCGCGCAGCTGCCGCGCGGCGCCGCGCTGGCGTCCATCGGCGTCGACTGCTGGGGTGTCGACTACGTGCTCGTCAACGACACGGGCCGGCTCGTGTTTCCGGTGCACGCGTATCGCGACGCGCGCACCCAGCCCGGGCTGAAGCGGCTCGGCAACACCCGCGCGGCGCTGGCGCGGATCTATGCCGCGACCGGCGTGCCCAACGTCTTCTACAACACCTCGCTGCAACTCGAGGAAGTCGTCGCCTCGTGCCCGGCCATCAGCGATCTGGCGACGCGCTGCCTCTTCCTGCCGGACTATTTCAATTTTCTGCTCTCGGGCCGGATGGAGAACGAGTTTTCCATCGCCAGCACCTCGCAGCTGATCGACGTGCACTCGACCAACTGGTCGCGCGCGGCGCTGGATCACTTCCGGATTCCACCGCAATGGTTCAGCCAACCGGTGCTGAGCGGGACCAGGCTCGGCCGGCTCCGTCGCGAGATCCGGGAGGAATCCGCCACGCTCAAGGATACGCAGGTGATCGCGGTGCCCGGCCACGATACCGCGTGCGCGTACGACGCGATGCCGGCGGCCGCCGGCGGCAACGATCTCTATTTGAGCTCGGGCACGTGGTCCCTCGTCGGATTCGAAAGCGACCGGCCCGTGCTGGGCGAAGCCGCCCTCGCCGCCCGGATTTCGAATGAACGGATTGGCGACGGCCGCTACCGGCCACTGACGAATGTCATCGGACTCTGGCTGCTCGAGGGCACGTTGAAGGACTTCGCCTCGCGGCCGACGAACGACAAGGAATGGGCGGCCTTGATCACCGCGGCGGAGAAACTGCGGGCCAGTAGCGCCGGCATCCCTGCCGGCCATCGCGTTCGTGCCGGCTCGAAGCCGGCGGTACCCGAATCTCTCCTCGACCTCTCCGATCCCGCGTTCGCCAACCCGCCGTCGATGAAGGTGGCGATCGATGCGCACCTGCGGAGGCGCAAAACGACGACGCCGAAGAATCTCGCCGGCTACGTTCGGTTGATCTGCGACTCGCTCGGCCGCGGCCACGCGGAGGCGATGCGCAACTTCGAGCAACTCGCCGGTCGACGGTTCGAGCGGATCCTGATCGTCGGCGGCGGATCGAAAAACCGGCTGCTCTGCCAGGCGACGGCCGATGCCGCGCGCGTGCCCGTGGTGAGCTTCGCGCTCGAGGGCACGGCCGTCGGCAATCTCGCCCGCCAACTGATCACGCTCGGCGCGGTGAAAGATCTCGCGAGTTTCCGGCGGCGGTTGGGCGCAAATCTGAAGCAGACGATTTACGCCCCGCGTTGAGCCCTCCAGGGCGCCACAACCTGGAGTAGCGGCGGAGTTCCCGCGCCGGCGAACCGGAACGCCAGAAACTCGGGCGCGGATCTACTTTCGGGATCCAGACGTTTAGTCCTTCGCCAATGGATTTGCCCACTTGACGCCAGCCAGCCGGGCGAAATCCGTGTCAGCGGAATGCACCATCGCACCATACTCCAGCGCCAGAGCGGCAATTTGTGCATCGGTCACCAGGTTGCCGGCGGTGCCGGCCTTGGTCAGCAGGCGGCAGACCGACTCGACCTGACCGGGGCCAGCCACCAGCAGCCGCACATTGGGCCGGGCCAGCCAGGAGGCCACGCGCTCGCTCGCTTCGCCCACGGTCATCGGCCGATCAAAGACTTTTCCGTGCGTGGATAGTCGCAGAAAAGCAAAGACCACGACCGGGCACAATCCGACGGGCTCGACTCCAGACAGCAGTGTCGCCCACCAGCGCGCGGCGGCCTTGTGAAACGGACCCGCGGAATCGTAGGCGTAGAGCAGCAGGTTGGCGTCGGGGACGATCATTTTTTCAACGCCTTGCGCAGTTTGCGCGTGGTGGCGGCAAACGCCTCCGCCTCGAGGTCATCGGCGAGGTCGTGCAGGCGGGAGGGGTCCAAACCCGCGCGCAAGCCCATCGGACGGGCCTTGACGACAAAGGGTGCGGCGGCGACAGCCGGGGCGAGGTGGGCCAGGCCGCGGCGGAGACCATCATTGAGCGCCTCCTTGAAATTCTGCTGTGAGCCATGCGTGGCCTGCCGGAGGAGTTGCTCAACGTCGGGGTCGAGCGTGACCGTGGTTCTCATCGAGGCATCATGATGCTCGTTTTATTCTGTGTCAAGATGATCCGCCGGCCCTGGACGAATCCTTGGGGTGGTTTTTTCTGCGCTAACTCGATTCCAAGAGGAAACCCGAAGCTGCCTGAACCTTCGCTCGCTGCCGCCATTCTGGGCCTGACGCCTATTCCGGGAACTTCCTTCCGCCCGGAACGGGTGACCTCGCCCCGCGGACTGCCGGTGCGGTTGACGCAACAGGCTCGTCATCGCCGGCCGAATCATCAGGCTGCCGACAGCCGCGCGGCGTGTTGCCGACGGTCATCCCGCGCCATTCCCACTCCCGCCCCTGAGCCGGTCTCACCCGCCCCGACGCCCGCGCCCCGGCTCGTCCGAGTCATGGGCCGCTGGGCGCTGACGCTGCTCGTGATCAACAGCACGATTGGCGTCGGCATCTTCAAGCTGCCGAGCGGCGTATCCAGCCTGCTGGGTCAGTCCGCACCGGCGGGCTATCTCATCGCGGCCCTCCTGGTCGGCGTGTGGGTGGCGGTGCTGGCCGAGTTGGCCTCGCAATTCGACGGCTCGGGCGGGCAATACCTCTACACCCGCACGGCACTCGGCCCGTTCGCGGGATTGCAGTGCGGCTGGTTTTCGTGGCTCACGCGAATGTCGGCGCAGGCCGCCATCATCAATGCGTTCATCGACTACCTCCGCGAATGGTGGCCGGGCATGGACGGGACCGGCCGCGCGATTGTCATTGCGGCGATGATGGGCGGCCTCGCCGCCGTGAACTATCGTGGCATCCGCGGCGGCGTGTGGTTCTCGAACACCATCACGATCGCCAAACTGTCGACCCTGGCGCTTTTCATCTTACTGGGCCTCGTGCTCGCCGGCCCACCGGCGCCGCGGCCGGCCGAGGCCGCGACGTCACTGGCCGGCTGGGCCGACGCACTGGTGATCCTCGTTTACGCGTTCAGCGGTTTTGAAAATGCGCCGACCTCGATGGGCGAGGCGAAAAGCCCGCGGCGGGACGCCGCCTTTGCCCTGTTGGCCGGCATGGGGATCGTGACCCTCTGCTACCTGTTCGCGCACATCGTGTGCGCCCGCGCGGTGCCAAACCTGCCGGCCAGCACGTTGCCCTTTGCCGACGCGACGCGGTCGTTCGCCGGGCCGGCGGGGGCGAAACTGATCGCGGCCGGCGTCATGCTCTCGGCCTTCGGCACGGTGAGCGCGGCGTTCGTCACGGCGCCGCGGCTGATGTTTGCGATGGCGGAACGCGGCGAGTTGCCGGCGTTTTTCGCCGCGGTGCATCCGCGCTTCCGCACGCCCCACGTGTCCGTGGTGATCTGGGCGCTACTGGTGTGCGGCCTGGCGCTGGCGGGCGGCTTCCTCTGGAACGCCGTGCTGTCGGTGGCGTCGCGCCTGATCACGTATGCGCTGATGTGCGCTTCGCTGATCGCCCTGCGCCGGCGCGCTCCCACGGCCGACGCCTGGCGCGCGCCCGGCGGCCCCGCCCTCGCCGGCCTCGGCATCGCGTTCTGCGTCGTGCTCGCCACGCGTTTCACGAGCGATCACCTGCTGGTGATCGGCAGCGTCGCCGTGATCGCCTCCACGAACTGGATACTTACTCGGCCGCAACCACTCGATTGACTTCGCAATCGTCCGCGGTCGCACGCCGCGCCTCAATCCTGCACGACGAAGACTTCGATCGACGCAATCGCCGGGCCGCCGCCGCGATCTTCCACCAGGGCGGAGTAGCCGCCGGGCGGCAGCGTCAGCACGCAGCCCGCGTGGCGCGGATCTGACGGCGCAAAGGCCTTGAGCTCGCCCTCCAGCCGCTCGTTGCCCGTGGCGCGCCAGTGTTGGTTGCGGCCCACGTCCGCGCCAGTGGCATTGTTCACGACGCGCAACAGCACGTCATGTTGCTGCCCGGGTGAACCAGCGGAGCCGGCCGACCGGCCGCCCGCGCGCACCACCACGGTTTGCGAGCGCTCGGCGATCACGAACCCGACCAGCGCACAGTCGGGGCCGGTACCGACCGGACCGCGACACGAGACATTGACGAGTCGACTTTGGTGACCGAGATCGGCCTCGACAAACCTGGTCAGTCCCGCGGTGACGGCAGCCACCACGACGATGGCCGATCCGAGCAGAACGATCGGGCTGTGCACGAGCGAGGGAAAGTTCAGTTTCATCGGGTACAAAGTCAATTGGCCGCGAGTGGAGCCGGTTCGCGCGGCAGGCGGTAAACCTCCACCCGGCGGTTGGCAAAAACGCGCCGACCCGGCGCCAGGGCGATGGGCGCCGCATCGTGCACACTGCGGTCGAGCACGAGATAGCAGGGCGTCGCGTGGAGCACGCTGGCGGCTGGCCGCTGCCGCGCATAGAACGCCGCCGAGGTGATTTCGATCCGGCGCGTCGCCCGCACGGGATCCAGCAAGTAGAGCGGCCCCTCCACGAGCATGCGCCGCTCCGAGATCGCGGAATAATAGTAATGCACCCCGGCCAGCGTGTGATCGACGGCGCCCCAGTGATCGACGCGCAGGTTTGGTCCCGTGCACGTGTTGGCCACCAGGATGGCGTCGGGCTCGGTGTGATTTCGAATCCACAGCAGCGCCTCCTCCAGCCGCTGCAAGTCGGCGTCCCCCGGCGCGGTCGGCGCGATCCGTATCCATTCTTCGAATGGCCCGTGTTTGCGCTCGAACCAGCCCGTCACCTGCACGATCATCGCACCGCCGACCGCGGCGACGGCCAGCCAGGGCAGCCGCAGCCGCCATCGGCGCCAGGACGCAAACCCGCCACCTGTGGCCGCCGCCACGACGGACTGCCAGCGCCGGAACCGTGGAACGGCCCGTACGAGAAAAGCCGCGGCCAGAATCGCGGCCGGCAGCCGCGAGAGCAGGAACACGTACAGTTCGCTGTCGGCATCCATGCGCAGCACGAGACCGAGCCCCGCGCTGGCGACCAGCGTCGCGCCGATCCACGCCGTGAGCGATCGCTCGGCCGCCACCGGCCGCCCGAGCAGGCACGGCAGGGCCAGCAGCCGCACGCCCTCCGTGCCCGCCACGACGACGACCGAACAGGCCAGCGTGGCCAGCGCGCCGGCGGGCGCCGGTGGCAGGGGCCG
>Ga0082335_1003777_pt1 | contig 24237 bp, 18 predicted proteins | sample Subgrocontami58m_FD_72375 | JGI IMG/M metagenome (GOLD analysis project Ga0082335, IMG submission 72375) | Subsurface groundwater microbial communities from S. Glens Falls, New York, USA - GMW37 contaminated, 5.8 m (SPADES assembly) (version 2) ...
CGAGCGCGACGCCCGTCTTCGCCACGCGGTCGAGCGCGCGCTGGATGTACGGCTCGATCCGGGTCAGCCGCCACTCGGCCGGCGCCTCGTTCTTCACGAGGTCGGGATGCGCGAGCGTGTCGTAGAGTCCCGTTTCCGCCGCCTGGGCCAGGTGTTCGAAATAGATCTTCTGATACTCGAACCAGTCACCCTGAAAAAAACGCGAGCGGTACTCCGCCACCTGGGTGTGCACCGAACCAAGCACGTGATGCAGCGGCGCCTTCGCGTGCAGTTTTTCCAGCCAGCGCTCCACGCCGGGATAGAAATCGCTCTCGAGCCCGAGCCGCACATCCACCCGGCCGGCGAATTCCTCGCGCGTCCGCGCGACGCAATCGACGTACTCGTCGTACTCCTCCGGCGCCATGCGCACGCTGGCGGAAATGCCATCGGGCAGCGGGCAGTGGCAGGTGAAAACGATGCCCTGCAGATTTCGCTTCAGCGCAGCCTTGGCGTAGGCCGCCGGCTCGCCCTGCGCGTGTTTGCAGAGCGGCGTGTGACAGTGCGATTCATACAGGACAGGCGCGGACATCGGCGAAAGAGTCGGACTGTGGCGCAATCGGCCGACGGCGCAACTCGGCCGGTGCGGCGGATGGCTGAACTCGCGCAGGGCCAACGCCGATGCCGCAGCCGCCGCGCGCCTTAACCCGAAGATTTCGCACGCCCACGGGTGAAATCTCCGCCCGATCGGGCCGGCTTCGTCGGGGTTAACCGTTGACCAGCCCCGCCCGACGCAGAACGAATACTTCGCCCGCCTCTTCCGGCTTCCGCCACCCAACGTGCCCCCCTCGAACCCACGCGCACGCATCGTCCTGGCAGGCACGGTTGTCGTCCTCGCGATTCTTGCGGCCTACGCGAACAGCCTCGCGGTCCCGTTCGTGTTCGACGATCCGCTCGCCATCGTCGCGAACCCGACGATTCGGAAACTGTGGCCGCTCTCGGACGTGCTGCTGCCGCCGCGCGGCGAAGGCCTTTCGGTCGAAGGTCGTCCGATCGTCAACCTGACCCTCGCCGTCAATTACGCGTTTGGCGGGACGGCGGTGCGCGGCTACCACGGGGTGAACATCGCGATTCACGCGCTCGCCGCGCTCACGCTGCTGGGACTCGTCCGGCGAACGCTTCTGCTGCCGCGCCTGTGCGGCCGATTCGGCGACGTCGCGCTGCCGCTCGCCACCGCGATTGCGCTGCTCTGGGCGCTGCACCCGCTGCAAACCGAGTCGGTCACCTACGTGGTCCAGCGCGCCGAATCCCTCGTCGGCCTGTTCTACCTGCTCACGCTCTACTGCTTCGTGCGGGCGGCGGAGCCGGTTTCCGGGAAAGCCGCGCCAAACCGCGATCGCCCCGGGAAGGAGCGCGAAAAAATTCATCCCCGTCGCTCCGTGGCGTGGGCGATCCTCGCGTTTGTCGCATGCCTGTTGGGCATGGCGACGAAGGAGGTGATGGTCTCGGCGCCACTGCTGGTTCTTTTGTTCGATCGCGTGTTCGCGGCCGGGAGCTTCCGCGCAGCGTGGGCGCAACGGCGGGCGCTCCACGTGGCGCTCTTTTCGACCTGGCTGCTGCTGGGCCTCCTGGTGCTCGGCACCGGCACGCGCGGCGGCACGGCCGGCTTCGGCATCGGGGTATCCCCGTGGGACTATGCGCTCACGCAATGCGAGGCGATCACCCGCTACCTCGCGCTCGCGTGCTGGCCGCACCCGCTCGTATTCGACTACGGGGTCGCGTGGGTGCAGCGGCCACTGGACGTGCTGCCCCATGCGCTCGTGGTGATCGGACTCGCAGCGGCGACGCTCATCGCGTGGCGGCGCGCCCCGGCGGCGGCGTGGCTCGGCCTCCTGTTTTTCGCCGTGCTGGCGCCGACCTCGAGTTTCGTGCCGGGCAACCGCCAGACGATCGCCGAGCACCGGATGTACCTGCCGCTGGCCGCCGCCATCACGCTGGCGGTCGGCACCGCGCGCGGGCGCCAAGGGGCGCTCGTCGTTGCGGCGATCGCCGCCGCGTTTGGCGTGCTCACGGCACGACGCAACGCCGACTACGCGAGCGCGCTCACGCTTTACCGCGACAACGTGGCCAAGCGCCCGCACAACGGATTCGCGCGCTACAACCTCGGCCGGGCATACGCGGAGGCGGGGCGGCACGCCGCCGCGATCGCCGAATACGAGGCCAGCCTCCGGCTGATGCCCGGCGTCGCGCAGACTCACAACAATCTCGGCAACTCCCTGGCGGCAGCCGGCCGCACCACCGAAGCCCTCGCCCACTACGAAAGCGCCGTGCGGCTCGATCCGCGCTATGCCAACGCGCATTTCAACCTCGGCAACCTGCTCGTCGCCGCCGGCGACAAGGCCGCCGCCCGCGAGCATTTCCGCACCGCGGTCGCGCTCGCCCCGCAGCTGGCCGACGCCCGCACAAATTTCGCCAGCGTGCTGCTCGAGCTCGGCGAGCTCGACGCCGCGCGCGCACAGTTCGAGATCGTGCTGCAATCCGCGCCAGATTCGGTCGAGGCGCTCTTCGGGCTCGGCACTGTGTTTCTCCTCCGGGAGCGTTGGGACGAAGCCGCGCGTGCGTTCGAAACCGTCGTGCGCCGGCGACCGGACCTGGCGGTCGCGCGCGAACGGCTGGAGATCGCCCGCGCCCGATCGCGGTAGCGAGCTCTCACCTGCCGATCGCTCTAACTAATTTTTCAGCCTGGCCCGCACCAGCGCCAGGTGTTCGCGCGCGCCGGGAAAATCCGGCGCCAGCCGCAACGCGCTCTCGTAATGCCGTGCGGCCTCGCCCAACCGCCCCAGCTCGAAGAGCGCGCTGCCCAGGTTGTGATGCGCGGCGGCATCATCCGGCCGCATGCGCAGGACCGCCTCGTAGTGCGGCACGGCTGCCGCCGGCCGCCCCGAAAGCGCCAGCGCATCGGCCAGCTGCGCATGCGCCGCCCGGTGCACCTCCGGCGAACCCGCCGGGCGCGCCAGCGCCGCCACCCACTCCACCTGCGCCGCCTCGCGCCGGCCCGCCGCCGCGAGCGCCTGGCCGAGATTGTAGCGCGGCTCGGCCAGATCGGGATTCAGCCGCACAGCCGTGGCGAGGTGCGCAAGCGCCTCTGCGACGTGGCCGGTGAAGAGCAATGCGTTTCCAAGGTTCATGTGCGCATCGGCAAACTCCGGCTGCAACCGCAATGCCGCCTCGAAGGACGCGATGGCCTCGGCCGGACGCGATTGCCGGAGCAGCAACTCGCCGAGGTTCTCGTGCCCAATCGAGAAATCCGGCTTCAACCGCAGCGCCTCCTCATAGCTCGCCTGCGCCCGTCCGGGCTGGCCCGCCCGCTCCCACGCGCTCGCGAGCATGAAGTGCGCGAGCGGGTTGGCCGGCCGCTGCGCGATCGTGTCGCGCCAGAGCGCGACTTCCGTGCGGTAATCCTCGTTGCGGGCAATCGTCCGCAGCGTCAGTCCGCCCACGAGGGCCACGAGTACTGCCATCCGCGCACGGGGACGAAGGGCGGCTTCCAGGCCAACTGCGAGCGCCAGACAAGGAGCCGCGAGCGCCAAATACATCCGATGTTCGACGATCATCTGGGTCGTGCCCGGTGCGAGGCTCGTCGGCGCCAGCACGCCAAAGAACCACGCCCCGAGAAATCCCCACCACGCCCGCCGCCAGAGGCCGGCGATCGTCGCGGCGAGCAGCGAGAACACCAGGAGTGCCTCGACGACGATTCCGCCCAGCCGCTCGATCCAGAAGCTCCCGTATTCGAAGACCAGCGGTTGCGGCCAGAGAGTGAGCCGCAGGTACTGCGCGACCGCCTTGAACTGCGTCAGCCAGTAATCCCATGGAGCCACGTCCACGCCGAAACCAACCGAGCCGCCGCGGTTGCCACCCGTCCGGAACACAAGCCATGCGAGCAGCAGCCACGTGCCAACGAGTCCGAGATAATAACCGCGGCGCAGCCGCCATGCCTCGCGCAGCCTGCCGGCCACGAACGTGCGATCGAACAACAGGACCATCAGCGGCGTCGTGGCCATCACCTCCTTCGTGGCCATCCCCGCGGCGCAAGCGACGACCGAGCAGCCGAGCCACCAGCCCGCGCGGCCGGGTCGACCCGGCTCGCGCATCACTCCCGGGAAGTGGCGCGAAAGATCGCCTCCCTCCGAAGAGGCCTGCACGGCGCGCACGAAGCCATAAAAGGTCAACAGGTAGAACAGCGCCATCAGCGCTTCTGTGCGCTGAATCGTATAGGTGACCGACTCCGTCTGCAACGGATGGGCAACCCAGATCAGCGCCGTCGCCAGCGCCACGCGCGCGCCGACCAGCCGCCTGACAATCCCGAATAGCACCAGGCCGGCCACGGCGTGGATCAGGAGGTTGACCACGTGATAGCCGGCGACCGCCGTGCCGCCGGCCGCGTAATTGAGCGCGAGCGAGAGATTCAGCAGCGGCCGGCCCTGCGCCGTCACATTGGTCGCCGGACCCGCGAGCACGTCCGTCAACGGCCACAACCGCCGGATCGTCGGATTCGTGACGATCGACGAGGCATCGTCGAAGACGAAGGGCACGCCGAAGCTGTTGTGATAGGCGAGCAGCGCGACGCCCCCGATCGCGAGGAGGGCCAGCCGGGCTGCGAGTCGCGGACGCATGGGAGTGGAGGGCGCAGGTCTCTGCGCGACCCCGCCGAAATTCAATCCGCGAATCCGCGGCGCCCGAGCCGGTCTCGCGTCAGAATCCCAGTGTCATCGACCACGTCCACAGTCGCGGTTGCGCATCGAAGGTCGCATTGTTGGGCCCCGACCAACCGTTGATGGCGTTGGGCGTGAGGACGACCTGGTAGCGATTGAAGAGATTCGAGACGTTGAGCTGCGTGCCGAGACTGTAGCGACCGACCTTCCAGTCGTAGCCGAGCAGCAAGTCGAAGCGCGTCTGGGTGGGAAACCCGAAGAGACGCCGCTCGCTGCCAATGCTCACGCCATTGGGATAGTAATAATACCGCCGGTTATACCAGGCGGTGGCGAGCGTGCCGCCGACGCGCAGGCCGCGCACGGGTCCATCGGAAAACGTGTAGACCGTCGTGCAGTTCCAGCTGAGCGCCGGGTAATTAGTCGTGCTCTCGCCCTGGTTGGTCACGGGGATGGTTCCGGGCACGGAGAAACCCGGGTCGATCTGCATCTGCGAAATCGGCAGCCCGGTGGCTCCGGTGAGAATCGGACCGTGCACGGGATCGGAGACGGCGAGCACGCGGGCGGCGTTGGAGCTGCGGTTGATCTGGCCGCTCACGGCGAGGGGGTTCGCGTAGTAGGAACTGGCCGGGGAGCTCATCATCGCGATGGTGAGCGGGACTGCACCGGCCGTGCCTGCGGGCACCGTCGGGCGCGCCGAGCTGAACGTGGGATTGACGTAAACCGGGGCACCGTCCCGGTAGGTCACCTGGCCGGCGGCGTTGGCATGGAACTGGTCGTTGTAAACCTGCCGATACAGCCGCGTGCTGCCGATCTCGCCGGAGATTGTCGCGGCGGAGACGCGCACGCGGAGGTTGCGCGTGGGCGTGGCGGTGACGGCGAGCTGGGCGCCGCTGACCTTGCGATCCACGTTGATGATCGTGCTGGGCGAGCCGCCAAAACGGCCGTTGAGGCCGCTGGGGTTGATGGCGAAGGCAAGCGTGCTGGTGACGAAGAAGGTCTCGTTCTTTGAACTGGTGTGGTACAACGCGAGCGAGCCGGAGACCGTGCCGCTGGCGTTCTGCACCTTCACGCCGACCTCGCCCCCGACGGCGTGGGCCGCCTTCGGCTGTTCGCCGAGCGGATCGTTGTTTTGCGCGATGGGCGGATTGTAGGAATCGGAGACGGCCACATACGGCCGCAGCCAGTCGCGCAGGGCGTAGTTGGCGCCGACGCTGTAGCTGATCGTCTTTTCGTCGGAGGTTTTGCGGGCGCCCGACTCGGTGTTCTGCGCCGAAAGCGCGCTCCCCTGGTTGCGGGTTTCGGCAAAGGTGTGCGAAGCGCGGAAGCCGAGGAGCGTCTCGAGCTTGCCGCCGAGCCACGTCGTCTCGTTGATGCCGTAGACCCCCTTGTTCACGATCCGCACGAGGTTGTAGTTGCCGCCGCCGAGCGTGACGCCGAGCGGATTTTCGGCGCTGACCGCGGCGGGGTTCACGGGGTTCTGGTGCATGCGCACGTAGTTCACGCCCTGCCACGTCACGCGCGGCTGGCCCGGCTGCCACGCCGGATACGCCATTGGCGCGGTGCCCATGGGCCAGAGCACGGGACCGATCACGGTGCGGCCATTGTTCGCGGCGATGGCGGCATTCACGATCGGGTTCCAGTTCGCATCGGCCTGGTAGTACCCGTAACCGATGAACGCCTCGTTCAGCCGCGTATAGTCGGCGCCCAGGATCGACTGGCTGTGCGCGCGGCCGCCGAAGAGCTGGTTTTCAAATGCGACCGAGAAACGGGCGGGAAAGGTCTCCGTGGGCTGGATGCTCTCCTGCGCCGGCTGGCCGCCGGTGCCCCCCACGGCCCAGACCCCGAGGGAGTTGGCGGCGGCGTTGGGTGCGAGCAGCGCGGACGTGCTGGCGTTGAAAAGCCGGTTGTAAAAGTCCTTGTAGCCGATCGAGAACTGCGTGGTGACGCCACGCGTCCACTCGGTCTCGACGGTAAGCGTGCCCAGGGTATCGACGGTGCGCTCGCTCAAGCGCCAGCCAAAGAACGAGTCGACGTTGCCCCAGTTGATCGCGCCGCCGGCGATCGCCCCACCGCCGCTCGGCCCGCTGGCGCTGCCGTTGATTTGGCCGGTCGCGAGCAGGTAATGGAGCGACTGGCCGTTGCGCGCGTCATTGGCCGCATTGAGCGCCGTGACCGACAGGTTGGAGCCCCAATTGCGGTTGTTGGACGACTGTTCCGCGACCAGCCGAACGACGGTGTTGTGAAATGGCCGCCAGCCGAATTGAACGTACTGGGCATCGAGCTTGTTGCCAATGTTCACCCGGCGGGTCTTGGTATCCTGGTTGATGAACGCGGCGCGCACGGCGAGCTTGTCGCCGCCCCAGCCAAAATCGTAGTTCCCGGTCATGCTGCCGTATTGATCGAGCTGGAAGCGGAAGCTGCCAAACGGCCGCTTGCGGAAACGCGCCTGCTTCGAGACGAGGTTGATCACGCCGCCGCCGCCGCCATTGCCATAGAGGAGCGCCTGCGGACCCATGATGACCTCGGCACGCTCGAGATCGAAATTGTTCGTAACGCCCGTGGCGGTCCCGCCCGTGTTGGCGAAGGCGGCCAGCGTGAGAAAACCGTCGCGCAACATGCCCGGCGCGGTGAGGCCGCGCAGCTGCACGTAGGAGTTGGCCGCGCGATCGCCCGGTTGCGCCGTGAGCGTGCTCGCCGGACCGTCGGACGACGCGAAACCGGCGCCCGCGGTGAAGTCCGCGATCATCTGCTCGACGGTCTGCGCGTTCACATCGCGCATGAACGCCTCGTTGTAGATGTCCGCCGAGATCGGGAGTTTCGCCAGTTCCGTGTTAAAGCGGGTGATCGAGTTCGAGTTCAGCGCGCCGTAGCTGTCGTCCTTGTCGGCCAGGACCTCGAACACGTTGAGCTGAATCGTCTCGCCCGAGGGCTTGGCGGCCGGAACTGAGGAATTGCCGGGCGCCGCGGCTTGGGCGCCCGCGAACGGGACCAATGCGGCGGAAAGGCCGGCGCACGCCAGCCATCGCCCGCACGCGAAAAGGATCGAGGCAGGATTCATGGGTATTTGGTTTCAGAGTGACTGGGCCGGGGGCGCGGAGTTCGATTCACGAATTGCGCCGTGCGGTCGGCAAGAAAAATTGATATTTATTATCACCAGTTCCCCCTGCCGCGGCCCCACCCGTCCGACACGACCGGGAATCGGCGCCGCGACCACCGGCCAGTTCGAAGGCGCGCGGCGCGGAAACTCGCGGCCCAGGATTTCACCAGGCGCCTGAAATCGGCATTGTCAGTGCGCAGCGGACCCGCATCGTGACGCCCCGAATGCCCCCGCCTCCCCCTTCCCACGACGACGTGGTGCATAGCGAAAGCTTCCTGCGATCGCTCATGCGCCGCCAACTGGCCCTTTCCGTTTCCTGCGCCGCCACGTTCCTCGGCGCGCTGCTGGGCCTGCCGCTGCTGAATTACTTCGCGCCGGCGCTCATGGCGACGCGCGTCGGCGGATTCACGCTCAGCTGGCTCGTGCTCGGCGTGCTGTTCTTCCCCTTCGTCTGGATCATCTCCTACCTTTTCATCAAGCGGTCCATCGCGCTGGAACAGGATGAGGTGGTCCAAGTCGAGCGCCGGAAGGAGGGGCACCGATGAACGCCGCGTGGCCCGTGCTGCTTGCGGCGTCGACCGGCCACGTCGACCCGTGGATTTTCACGTTCTCGTTCATCACGGTCGTCGTGACGATTGGCATGGGGTTCTGGTCCGCGCGAAAATCGAAAACCGCGAGCGACTTCTTCGTCGCGGGCCGCTCCGTCTCGGTGGGCTGGAACGCGTCGGCCATTTCCGGCGAGTACCTCTCCGCCGCGTCCTTCATGGGCGTGGCCGGCATGGTGATGTCGAGCGGCTACGATGCGCTGTGGTATCCGGTGTGCTACGCCTGCGGATACCTCTTCCTGCTGCTGTTCATCGCCGGGCCGCTGCGGCGGTTCGGCGCCTACACGATTCCGGATTTTGCGGAGGGCCGGTTCGACTCGCCGGTTTTTCGCAAGATCGCCGTCGTGTTCGTGCTGTTCATCGGGTTTTTCTACACGATGCCGCAGATGAAGGGCGCGGGCACGACGCTCGCCTACATCTTCCCCGGCATGCCGTACTGGGGCGGCGTCGTGCTCGTCGGCGCGGTCATCACGCTGAACGTCGCGCTCGGCGGCATGAAGGGCATCACGCTGGTGCAGGCGTTCCAGTATTGGGCGAAGATGTTCGCGATCAGCGTGCCGGTCTTCGTGCTGATGGCGGTGTTCGGTTTCTACAACCGGCAGATCGCCGCGAATGTCGCGCCCGGCGAAACCGCCGCCCGCGTCGAGGCCGCCGCGATCGGCCGCAAGCCGCTGGTGGAAAAGGCCCCGCCGGACACCGCGTGGGTGGCGCCGTTCGGCCCGCTCACGACGAAGGCCGTCAGCGCCGCCGCCGCGGCGCTGCCCCAGCCGGAGCGTGCCGCGTATCTCGCCGAGCACCAGAAGCCGTATTCGCTGCTCTACACCTATTCGCTGATCATCGCGCTGGTCTGCGGCACCGCCGGCCTGCCGCACATCCTCGTGCGTTTCTACACCAACCCGGACGGCGCCGCGGCGAAGCGCACCACGATGTGGGTGATGATTCTGATCGGCATCTTCTACGTCTTTCCGCCGATCTTTGGCACGATTGGCCGCAACCTGATGCCGGACCTCTACACCGGCGTCGGCGCGAAAGGCACCGACAAGGTCGTGCTGGAGCTGCCGACGCTGCTCGCCGGCAAGTCGAGCGTGCTCGGCTCGATCCTCAGCGGCATCACGTGCGCAGGCGCGTTCGCGGCGTTCATGAGCACGTTCAGCGGGCTGCTGGTCTCGATGACCGGTGCGCTCGCCCACGACGTCTACGGCCGCATGCTGCGTCCGCAGTCGAACCAGCGCGAGCGACTGGTCGCCTTCAAGTTCGCGACCGTGCTCGTGGGCGGCATCGCCGTCGTGCTGGGCTGCTTCGTCGAACCGCTCGAAATCAACTTCATGGTCGGCCAGGCCTTCGCGATCGCCGCCGCCAGCTATTTCCCGCTGCTCTTCATGAGCGTATGGTGGCGCGGCATGACGGTGAAGGGCGCCGCCACCGGCATGTTGACCGGCGGCACGTGCGCCTTGATCGCGGCGGCGTTGACGAACTTCTCGACGCTCGCGCTGGACAAGGGGCCGATGGGGAAGGTCTTCGCTGGCTTCGCGCCGCTGAATACCTTCTGGGCGCACCATCCGCTGGCGCGGATTCTCTGCGAGCAGCCGGCCATCTGGACCGTGCCGCTCGCGATCCTGCTGATGATCGTCGTGTCGAAAGCATCGGCAACCGAGGTGCCGTCCGACGTCCGGATGAAGATGCTCGTGCTCCACGCGCCCGAAACGCTCGGGCTGAAGCAGGAGTACATCCAGGAACACCAGGCGGCGGAGGCGACGCACTGAGCGGCGCATTCCCCGAACGGGCCGGGCGATCGCGAGGCGACAAGCAGGACGCACTTCCCCCGGCGGATCGGTGCCACCCCTGGGCGGGGATCGGTCCTCTGCCGCGAGCCCGCCGGGCGGAGCGCTAATAGTTATTAGCTGTTATTCCACCCTGGATCGCTTGGGTTTCCGGGCCGGGCATCGGAGTATTCCCGGTTTTAGTAATAATTATTTTCATTTTATCTTGATAAGGAGATCAGGCTGGGTTCGCTGTTCCGGCCGGGTCGCGCGGCGTCCGCCAGCGTGCCCTCGCTGATTATCCTATGAACCCCCACCTTCCCTCCCCGCCCTCGCGCCCCCGGACTGGCCTTCTTGCCGCCGGCCTCCTGCTCGTCCCTGTCATCCTCGGGGCGCAACCCGCGAAGAGCCCGTCCGGCGATGAGCCCATTGTGCTGTCGGCGTTTCAGGTTTCCACCAACCAGGACAAGGGCTACCGGCCGGGCAATTCCGTCTCCGCCACCCGCATCGACACGCCGATCAAGGATCTGCCATTTGCCGTGTCGGCCTTCACCGAGCAGTTCATCGAGGATATCGGTGCGCGCGAGTTGAAGGACATCGCGCGGTTTGCGCCGAGCGTCACGAACAACGCCCGCGAGTTCAACGCCGGCAACTCGAAGTTCGCCGTGCGCGGTTTCGACGCGAATCCCATGCGCAACGGTTTTCCCGGCACGGCCTACATCGACGTGGCCACGGTGCAGCGCGTCGAAATCATCAAGGGCCCCTCCACCCTGCTGTATGGCCAGATCGAGGCGGGCGGTGCGATCAACTACGTCACGAAGCAACCCCAGCTCCGGCGCAGCGCCACGCTCAATCTCCAGTTCGGCAGCTACGGTTACGATCGCGCGCACCTCGACACCAACCAGCCCATCGTGCCCGGGCGGGTGCTCGCGCGGCTCAACGTCGTCCACGAGCACGACTTCGAGTACTACAACTTCCACCACGGCCACACCCGCGTAATCGCGCCGGTCGTCACCTGGAAAATCGACGACAAGACCACCCTCACGCTCGATTATCAGTGGTTCGAACGGCGGGAAAAGGCGCAGGTGTTCTTCCTGCCGCAGATTCAGGTGCCGCTCAACAACCGCGCGCTCTATCCGAGCGCAACCGGCGGCGTGAAGTTTCCCTACGCCTACTTTGGCCCGCCGATCGACCTCGGCCGTCCGCGCTTCACGGTTTCCGACCCGAACGATTTCCGCGACACGGACTTCAACACGGTCTACGTCGAACTGCACCGCAAGTTCTCCGACCGGTGGAACGCCCGCGCCGTCTTCACCTATGACAAGGGCTACACCGAGACGCGCCAGCATGGCCGCGGCGATGTCGACATGGTCATTCCCGCCGCCGATCTCGCCACGCTTTCGCCCGATCCGGCGGTCTACCTCCGCGACCTGCTGAACATCGCCACGCTGGCGCGCTACGGCGACCGCACCACGCTCACGCGGCGGATCACCTACCAGCAGGTGAAAGGCTGGAACCGCTATTCGCAGATCGAGGCCAACGGTCGCTACGATTTCGGGGGCGCCACCTGGAAACCACTCTTCGGATACAGCTACAACAATTTCGACAACTTCAATTTTACCAACACGCTCAACACGGCGCTCGCCTGGAAGATCCTCGACCCGTCGTCGTGGGTCGAGAGCAACACTCCGAACAGCGCGATTCCGCCGGGGCCGCGCGCGAAGGGCGGCGGCTACAACCACGGGGTTTATACCGTCCAGCCCTTCGGCCTGCTGGACAACCGCCTGCAAATCGTCGCCGGCGCGCGCTGGTCGAAGGGTTTTGCCGAGGCGACGTCGAACGCGCCGTCGTTCACCATCACGAAAACCACGCCGCAACTGGGCATCGGCTACAAGCTGCGGCCCGACCTCATGGCCTACGCAAATTACAGCGAGTCCTTCCAGGCCAACAACCGCCTGCTGCGGTTGCACTCGAACGTCGCGACGATCCCGGGCAAGCCCTACCTCGGGCGCGGTTACGAGGCCGGACTGAAGAGCGACTTCCTCGGCGGCCGCCTCTCCGCCACGCTCGCCGGGTTTCACATCGAGCAAAAGAACTCGATTATCGTGATCGCGGAAATCCAGCCCAACGGCACGACGTTCGGCTCCGATCTCCAGGATGGCAACCAGGTCGAAAACGAGGGGGTGGAGCTCGAACTCGTGTTCTCGCCCAGCGATCACTGGCAGGTCTACTTCGCCGCGAGCTACAACAACCCGCGCTTCGCCGCGGTCGGGCCGGGCAGCGAATACCTGCTGCACACGCAGCCCGAATACACGGCGAAGGAAATCGCGAACCTCTGGACCCGCTACAGCTTCGCCGGCCCCTCGCTGAAAGGCGTCTGGGTGGGCGGCGGATTCTATTACACCGGCTCGAAGACGCTCTCGGCGAACAACCCCTATGTCTATTTTCCCGACCGGATGGTCTGGGATGCCGTCGTCGGGTACGATACGCACATCGGCCCCACGCCCGTCACGACCATGCTCTCCTGGAAAAACTTCACGAACGAGGACGACTCGCCCTCGAGCCGCACGCGTGGGCTGCCCTCACGGCTGATTTTCTCGGCCACGACGCGGTTCTAATCCGGCGCAGGGGTCACGGGGCCCGACCCGTCGTCGTGCCCGCATGAAACTGCGCCGCGAGCACGAGCGTCTGGTAGCTCTCGTCATCCGCGCCGGAGCTGTTCAACAGCAGGTGAGCGGCCGACTCGCCGAGCTTCTCCGGCACCGTGCTCGCACACGTGATATGGGGCTCCTCCTCGACGCTCACGCGCGTCGCGTCGATCGCCGCGATGCTCAGATCAGCGGGAATATTCCAGCCGGATTGCAGCAGCGCGTTGACGGCGCCGCGCGCCATCACGCCATTGAAGCAAACGAGCGCGGTGGGCCGGCGCGGGCCGCGGAGGACGGCGAGCGCGCCCTCGCGCCCCTCCTGCCGATCGCCGCCGTGCCGTGCGACCCAGCAGTGGTCCGGCGCCAGCGGCGGCAGCCCCCGCTCGGCCAGCGCCGCCCGAAACGCCGTCAACCGCTCCGCGTGGCGACTGTTCGTCGGAAAACCGCCGAGCCAGCCGAAGCGGGTGTGCCCGAGCCCGGCGAGGTGGGCGACCAGCAGCCCGCATGACTGCGCCTCGTTGGGCTGCACCGAATGCGCGAGCCCGGGATAGTGGCCGTTGATCACGACCAGCCGGCGCGTCACCGCATGGAGCTGGCGCACGAACGCCGGCTTGACCTCGCCCAGCACGATGATCGCCGGTGGCAGCGGACCGGCCTCCGCCACGTTCAGCGTCTCCTCCGAGCCCAGCAGCACGGTCGACATGCCGCGCGCGTTGAGCGCCGCATGCAGGCCCGCCTGCACATGGCTGAAAAAATTGCTCTGCGCAAAGGGCTGGAGCCCGGCCCGCAGCACCACGCCCACCTGCCGGCCACCCGCGGCCGCCAAGGCAACGTGGGGCGTCATGCCCTTGCCGTGGTACCGCAGCTTCAGCGCGTGCGTCCAGATGCGCTCGTAGGTTTCCGGGTCGACCCGCTCGCGCACGCCGTTGAGCGCCTTCGACACCAGCGCCTGGGAAAGGCCGAGGTCACGGGCCATGGTGGTCTGGGTGACTTTCGGCTCCTTTTTCACGATGCGCCCGCCTCCAGCCGCTCCGGCTGTTCGCGTTTCAGCTCGCGTCCCATCAGCGCGGCCAGCGCCGCGCCCGGCTGCTTGCCGGCAAAAAGGATGGCGCGCATTTCGTTCAAGATCGGCGCATCGATCTTTCGCGCGGCACACAACCCGGCAAACGCCTCCGTCGTGCGGTAGCCCTCCACCACCGTGCGCCGGTGCGCAATCAATTCGTCCACCTGGCGCCCTTCGCCGATGTGCTGTCCAAACTCGCGGTTGCGGCTCCAGCTGCCGTAACTGGTCGCCACCAAGTCGCCAAATCCACTCAGGCCATAAAACGTCCCGGGGACGGCGCCCAGCGCGGTCCCGACGCGGACCATCTCCGCCAGCGCGCGCGTCAACAACGCTGCCTTGGTGTTGTCGCCCAGCCGCAGGCCGTCGCAGCAGCCGGCCGCGATGGCGTAGATGTTTTTCAAACAGCCGCCAAATTCGACCCCGGCCAGATCGTCGCTCGTGTAAACGCGGAGGGTCGGGCCGCTGACCGCCGCTTGCAGGTCTTGCACCCAGCGGGGTGCGTTTCGGGCGGCCAGCACCATGGCCGATGGATCACCGCGCGCGACGCCGAGCGCGTTGGTCGGACCGGTCAGCGAACCAACCCGGCTCTCCGGCAGGACCGCCGAAATCACCTCGGAAGGTCGCAGGTGGGTGCCGAGTTCGAGGCCTTTCGCGAGGCTGACGACACACGGGCCGCGAGATTTCACCGGCCAGTCCGCCCGCAGCCGTGCGCAGGTTTCGCGCAGTGCCTGGGCGGGACAGGCCAGCAGCACGAGTGGCGCCGCCCCCAGCGCCGCCACCAGATCCGACGTGACCCCGACCACGGCGGGCAGGGCCATGGCGGGCAGGTAATCGACATTCTCGCGCGTCGCCGCCAGCGCCCGCGCGTGTTCGGGGCGGCGCGGCACGAGCGATACTTCGTGACCGGCGCGCGCGAGGTGCAGGGCAAACGCCGTGCCCCAGGCACCCGCACCTACGACCACAAACTTCATGCGGGGAGTCTCCCGTCTACTGCGGAAAACTAAAGGTTTTTGCGCAGCAAAAAATCCTCACTGCAGGAACGCCGGGATCTTTTCGCCCGCGATCATCTGCTCGAAGCTTTCCCGCGCGTTGATCAGCTCAAACGCGCTGCCTTTCACGAGCACCTCGGCCGCCATCGGCCGCGTGTTGTAGCGGCTGGCCATCGTGTAGCCATACGCGCCGGCGCTCATGAAGGCGATCAGCTCGCCTTCGCCCACTTCCTGCAGCTGGCGATCCTTGGCGAAGCAATCCCCGCTTTCACAGATCGGGCCGACGATGTCCACGACGAGCGCCCGCCGCGACGAATCGCGGTGCACCGGCACGATCTCGTGGTAGCTGTCGTACATCGCGGGCCGCACGAGGTCGTTCATGGCCGCATCGACGATGAGAAAACTCTTCCCGGCACCGCGCTTCAGGTGCTCCACCCGCGCGAGCAGCACCCCCGCGTTGCCCACCATGAAGCGGCCGTGTTCCAGCAGCACCTTCAACCCGAGCGGCTTCAGCAACGGCACCATCGCGGCACCGTAGATCTCCGGCGTCAGCGGCCGCTTGTCCGCCGGCTGTCCCTCCCACCACGCCGATTGGCCACTGGCGAGTGCGTCCTTGTAGATGATCCCCATGCCGCCGCCGATCGAGAAGTAGGTGATGCCGTAACGGGTTTTCAGCTCGGCCGCGAACGGCGCCACCTTCTCCACCGCCTCGACGTAGGGCGTGACCGCGGTCAGCTGCGATCCGATGTGCATCTGCACGCCCTTGATCGCGATATGCGGATACTTCGCGGCCGCTTCATAAGCCGCGGCGGCGAACTTGAGCGGGATGCCAAACTTGTTGTCGCTCTTGCCCGTGGTGATCTTCGCGTGGGTGTGCGCATCGACGTCCGGGTTGACGCGGATGGCGATCGGCGCCTTGAGGCCAACCTTGCCGGCAACGTGATTGATTCGGCCGAGCTCGGGCTCGCTTTCGACGTGAAAGGCGAAAATCCCGTGCTCGAGCGCCAGCTTGATTTCGGACTCGGTCTTGCCCACGCCGGCGAACACGCTCGTCTGCAGGTTCGCGCCGGCCGCCAGCACCCGGCGAATCTCGCCGCCGCTCACCAGGTCGAAGCCGGCGCCGAGGTTCGCGCAGTGGCGCAGAATCGCGAGGTTCGAGTTCGCCTTCATCGCGTAACAGAGCTGGGCGTCCAGGCCGGCCAGCCCCCGCCGCAGCCGCCGGTAGTTGTCCTCCATCGTGGACGCACTGTAAACGTACGTCGGCGTGCCGTAGAGCTTCGCGACCGCCGCAAGGTCGACGGATTCGCAATGCAGGTCGGGACCAGAATAGTGGAAGTGATGCATGGGTGGCGGGACGCGGTAAAAACGCGTGAAAGGAGCGAACGTAGCCGGTTTCCCCTTGAAAAAACCACCCCAAATTTCGATACCGGCAGTGTGCTGCGCGTCCTGCTCAATCTCTGCCATCGTCCGGCGATCCGGTTCGGATTGAGGCAGGATCCGCGCGGCCGGTTTCGCGATCCGCGTTTTGCGAGCTTCATGCACGAGAGCAACCGCAAGCCGCTCGACACCGATTTTCACGACGCCGTGCTCAAAGGCCGCAAGCTGATGAAGAACCTGCTGCGGCTCGGGCTCGGGATCGGCGCGGCGTGGATCGTGCTCGAAAGCGCGAAGGCGCTGTCGGTGTTCTAGGCCGTCACTCCAAGGAAAGCGCGCCGTTCGGGTGGCGGCGAGCACCAGCGAGCCGAGAGCGTGCAAGACGACTGGCTGGCGCTCGTCGCTCCAAGCAAAAGTTGCTTTTGCGGTCGGGGTTTCGCAACGGTTTGGGCAGGCCTGCCAATCGGGCCCAAAGCCAAACGGCCCCCGCGCTCGCGCACGAGGGCCGCCTCCAGTGAACCAGCCCCAATCAGGCTGCTAGTCCAAATCGTTCCGTCCGCCGCGCGGCGACCACCGCGGCCACGGCGGGCAATTCGAGCACGCGCGTGCGCCGCGAATAATCGGAAATCATGATCGCGAGGAAACCGGCGGCGAAGAGCGCGGAACCCGCGATCTCGAAATTGATCGGGCAGAAAACAAAAACGCCGAGGGCGGCGATGAACGTGACAGCAGGAAGGAATTTCATGGCAGTGGTTAAATTTGGATGCCCTGAAAACCCGGAACGCTGCCCGAAGTTACAAAAAAAAGTCGGGTAGCCTTCGATCCTCGCGCGGCGAGATAGTCGAGACGGAGGACGAGACGGAGCTCGTCCCTCCAAGTCGGTAGTTTATTATTGGAGGGCCGGCCGCTGTGCCGGCCACGATCCGCCGAACGGCGAAATCAGCCCGCGCCGCCCGCCGCCAATGACTCGGTCTGGAACCCGCTGCGCAGCGTCGCCTTCAGGTAATCGCGGTTCATCCGCGCAATGAAGTCGTGCGAAATCAGCTTCGGGCACGCGGCGCTGCACTCGTAGTAATTCGTGCAGTTGCCGAACCCGAGTTCGTCCATCGTGTGCACCATCGCGATGACGCGGCGATCGCGCTCCGCCTGGCCCTGCGGCAGCAGCCCCAGGTGCCCCACCTTCGCGGCGACGAAAAGCATCGCGCTCGCGTTCTTGCACGCCGCGACGCACGCGCCGCAGCCGATGCAGGCCGCCGCATCCATCGCGAGATCGGCGTCGCCCTTCGGCACGGGCAGCGCATTCGCGTCCGGCGCGGAACCCGCGCGCGCGGTGATGAATCCACCCGCCTGTTGAATCCGGTCGAACGCGCTGCGATCGGTGATGAGGTCCTTGACGACGGGAAACGCCTTCGCCCGGAACGGCTCGATCGTGATGACGTCGCCGTCGCGGAACGCGCGCAGGTACACCTGGCAGGTGGCCACGCCCTGGCCCGGCCCGTGCGGCTTGCCGTTGATCGTGCAGGAGCAGGTGCCGCAGATCCCCTCGCGGCAGTCGTGCGCGAACGCGATCGGCTCCTCGCCCTTCCGCGTGAGATCGTCGTTCACCACGTCGAGCATCTCGAGGAACGACATGTTCCCATTGAGATCCTTCGCCGAGTAATCGACGAACTTGCCGGGCGCCTGCGCGTTCGCCTGGCGCCAGACGCGCAGCGTGACGGCGATGGATTGAGAAGAGGTATTGTCAGCGACCATGGCTCTCGTTGGCGGAGATTATTTGTAGCTGCGGACGCTCGGCTTCACGAATTCGAAGTTGAGCGACTCGACGTTGCGGAGCGGCGGCTGGCCTTCGCCCTGGTATTCCCACGCGGCGACATGCGCGAAGTTCGCGTCGTCCCGTTTGCATTCGCCATCCGGATACTGGTACTCCTCGCGGAAGTGGCTGCCGCAGCTCTCCTCGCGCGCGAGCGCATCGCGGCACATCAGCTCGCCGAGTTCCAGGAAATCCGCCACGCGCCCGGCCTGCTCGAGCGACTGGTTCAGCGTGTCGGCCGAGCCGGTCACGCGCACCTTCGCCCAGAACTCCGCCCGCAGCTTCGGGATTTCCTGCAGCGCCCGTTCCAGGCCGGCCTTGTTGCGGGCCATGCCGCAATATTCCCACAGGATCTTGCCGAGCCGCTTGTGAAAATGGCTGACCGGTTCGCTGCCCCGGTTCTCCAGCAGCCGCTGCGCGAGCGCGGTCACGTTGTCCGCGGCCGCCTTGAACTCCGCGCCGTCGGCGCTCGGCCGCGAGCCCGGCTTCTGCGTCGCGAGGTAATCGCCGATCGTATAGGGGATGACGAAATAGCCGTCGGCGAGCCCCTGCATCAGCGCGCTCGCGCCGAGCCGGTTGGCGCCGTGGTCGGAGAAGTTCGCCTCGCCCAGCACGAACAGCCCCGGGACATTCGACATCAGGTTGTAGTCGACCCAGAGGCCACCCATGACGTAGTGGCTGGCCGGATAAATGCGCATCGGCGTGCGATAGGCGTTTTCCGCCGTGATCTCGTGGTAGATGTCGAAGAGGTTGCCGTAGCGCTCGCGTACCTCGGCTTCGCCGAGCCGCTTGATCGCGTCGGCGAAATCGAGATAGACGCCGCGCCCGCCCTCGCCGACGCCCCGGCCCTCGTCGCACACCCGCTTCGCGGCGCGGGACGCAATATCGCGGGGCGCGAGGTTGCCAAAGCTGGGATACATCCGCTCGAGGTAGTAGTCGCGATCGGCCTCCGGAATGGAGTCGGGCTCCTTGCGGCAGTCCGCCGGCTTCTTCGGCACCCAAATCCGGCCGTCGTTGCGCAGCGACTCCGACATCAGCGTGAGCTTCGACTGGTATTCGCCGCTGACCGGAATGCAGGTCGGGTGAATCTGGGTGTAGCACGGGTTGGCAAAGCACGCGCCGCGCTTATAGGCGCGCCAGATCGCCGTGGCGTTGCAGCCAATGGCGTTCGTCGACAGGTAAAACGCGTTGCCGTAGCCGCCCGTCGCCAGCACGACCGCGTCGCCGGCGTGCCGCTCGATGGCACCCGTGACGAGATGGCGCGTGATGATGCCCTTCGCCTGGCCGTTCACCACCACGAGATCGAGCATCTCGGTCTGGGGATGCATCTCCACCATGCCCGCGCCGACCGTGCGCATCAGCGCGGAATACGCGCCCAGCAGCAATTGCTGGCCGGTCTGGCCACGGGCATAGAAGGTCCGCGAAACCTGCGCGCCGCCGAACGAGCGGTTCGCCAGCAGCCCGCCGTATTCGCGCGCGAAGGGCACGCCCTGCGCGACGCACTGATCGATGATGTTGACCGAGACTTCCGCGAGCCGGTGGACGTTGGCCTCGCGCGAGCGGTAGTCGCCCCCCTTGATCGTGTCGTAGAACAACCGATACACGCTGTCGCCGTCGTTCTGGTAGTTCTTCGCCGCGTTGATTCCACCCTGCGCCGCGATCGAGTGCGCGCGCCGCGGGGTGTCGTGAAACACGAAGCACTTCACGCGATAACCCAGCTCCGCGAGGGTCGACGCCGCCGCGGCGCCCGCCAGCCCGGCGCCGACGACAATCACCTCGTACTTCCGCTTGTTCGCCGGGTTGACGAGCTTGATGTTCGCCTTGTGGTGACGCCACTTGTCGGCGAGCGGACCGGGAGGAACCTTGGAGTCGAGGGTGGCCATTGCGAAAAGGACTGGAGGGGGACGGAGCGGTGGTGCGGAGCGTCAGCCTAGCGACGCGGCCGCCCATCCGCCTGCGCGACCGGGGCGGTGCGTGGTTGCAGTTTGCCGAGCAGCACCGCGCCGGGGATCGCCAGGTTGCCGACGAAATACAGCACGCAGAACAGCACGCAGAATTTCCGCAGGCCGCGGGACCAGCGGGTCGACCGGACCCCGAGCGTCTGGAACATGCTGTCGAAGCCGTGCAGCAGGTGGAAGCTCAGCAGCCCCACCGCGACCACATAGAACAGCGAAACGACTTTGTTCTCGAAGCCGCGCACGACCATCGTGTGCACGTCGTGCACCTCGGCGCCGGCCGCGATCACGGGAAACCCGGCCACGCGGTACTCGTGCTGCATCGCGTAGTGCTTCAGGTTTTCCTTGAACGTCGCCGCCTGCGCCCAGCCCCAGGTGAAGTGCGCCAGATGATACACGATGAACGCCAGCACCACGAGACCGGTCCACTTCATCGTGCGCGACGCGAGCGTCGCCCGAATGGTGTGACGCACGGCATACGGCTCCGGTCCACGCGCCGCCTTGTTCTCGAGCGAAAGCGTGACGCCCGCCCAGATGTGAACCAGCGCGGCGACGAGGATGCCGAGCCGGGCCACCCAGAGCAATGGCCCGAGGTTCCGCAGGAATTGCGCGTAGCCGTTGATGTGATCCGGATCCTGGAAAACCTGCAGGTTGCCCACGAGGTGGCCGATGACGAAGCCAATGAGCACCAGGCCGCTGACGGCCATGAGGAGCTTGCGGCCAATGGAGGAGCCGAACAGGGAACCGACTAGATTCATCGCAAAGATTCGCCGGGGTGACTATGCAAGGCCGCGAAAAACTCGGCGACCGATCCGTTGAAGTAAACGATCCGCCGGTTCGGAGGCACGCTTATTAGTGCACCTAAACTTTTAGAGAAGCCAGCCGGCGATTTCCGAAGGCGGCGCGCCGTCATGCCAACCATCGTTGGTGCCAAGGTACCTCAACGATGGTTGCTATTCCAGGCCCGTCTTTCGGATCGCCTGAACCGAGGAGAACCCGGACAAAAACCGCCGAGCCGGTTTTGTTCTGTATTCAGCGCGATGGGCCTGACCCGTTCCTGGCCCGATTATCCGGTCGGGAAAACTCAACTAGATTTTTGCGCAGCAAAAATCAGCGGCTTCAACAGCGCGAATTTTCCGCTGGCGGCGGGAGCGATGAACTTCCGCCGAAAGGCGTTCACGCGCGCGCCGCCGCCGATCAGTCGCGCCAGCGCCGCCTCGATGGCGGCGTGATTCGCCGTGTGGTCGGCGACGTAATGAAAATCCCAGCGCGCCTCGCCCGTCTGCACGAATAGATAATGCCAGCAGGCAAAATCCTCCGGCAGCGCCGCATCGACCTCCGTCGGCGAAACGAGCGAACCGTCGCGACGGAAATAAAGACCTCCTTCGCGGCCCAGCAGCCGGAATCCCGTCGGGAAACGCTGCACGATGTCGCCGGTGTGGTACCGCAGCAACGGCATCGCTTCGCGATCGCGCGTCGTGACGTAGATTTGAAACACGTCCGCCGGCCCCGCCCCGTTCCCCGGGGCGCCCGCGGCGCGCCACGGCACGAGTTCGATGAACGCATTCGCGTCAATCACGCGCGAGTTGTCCTTGAACGCTTCGCCCACGAACAGGTAGCCGGCCTCGGTCGAGCCGTAGAGATCCACCTGCGGCGCCGGAAACACCTCGGCGATTCGCTGACCGTGCTGGAGGCTGGCCTTGCCGTAGGTGAGGATGACCGCCTTGAGGCTCGGCACCTGGACGCCGCGCTTCTTCGCCGCGCGGGCGAGGAGCGATAGATAGACCGGTTCGCCCTCGAGGATCTCCGGCTGGGTCGCCTGAAGTTCCAGGACGATCCGGTCCCACTCGGTTTCCGGAAACGAGAAGGGATCGCTCGAGAGGTTCAGGTAGACCGTGCCGTCGAAATACCGGTGCGGAAACGGATGGTCCTCATAAGGACAAAGGTTGCTCGAGCAGCCCACGGGCGCGAGCACGCACTTGCGGTGCGGGTGACCCACGAACGGCCGGAGAATCGGCGAGGCGAGGTACGCGCGCGTGGTTTGCGCGTTCCACCACCCGTCCTCCATGATCACGGTCATCGGCGCCTGCGTCGTGCCGCCCGTGCTCTCGTACTCGAAACGCTTGGCTTGCAGCCCTTGCTCGACCTGGCGGTAGTCCGCGAAAAACGCCTGGTGCCCGCGCTCGACGATTTCCTTTTTCGAAAGGGCCGGAATTTCCGTAAAACAGGACCATTGCAGCGGCTCCGTGTGCAGCGGAAAGCGTCGCCCGTACAACGGGCTGCGCGCATAGATTCGCCTCACCTCCTGCTCAAGCGCCGGCGGCAAAAAATCCTGCGTCGCAACGCCAAGCGACTCTGGTTCATTGGCGAAGATGGGTGCGGGCATGGGTGGGTCTCCGCAGGAAACCGGGCGCTCCCCCGATGTCAAACGTGGTGGAAAATCGGAGCGTAAACCCAAACGGGCAATTTTGCGCTACCGGCGGCTCCGCTGCGCCTCGAACAGCATCAACGCGTTGAGCACGAGACTGTGGACGATGCCACCGGACTTCGCCAGGCCAAGCACTTCCGCCGTCGGCCGCGTTGTAACCTGAATCTCCTCGTCCGCATCCCAGGCCAGCTCGTGCGACTTCACCGCGTCCTCCACGAACACGAAATGGCAGCGGTTCGCCTGGATGGCGGGGTTCGGGTGCACGCAGCCCAGCAGTTTCGCCGGCGCGCCCGTGTATCCGGTTTCTTCCCGCAGCTCCCGCAGCCCCGCGCTCACCGGGTCTTCGCCGCGCTCGATGACGCCTCCGGGGGTCTCGAGCGAAAACTCGTCGATCCCGTAGCGGAATTGCCGCACGAGCACGATCCGATCGTCGGGCGTCAGGGCGATCACGTTGACCCAGTCCGGCGCATCGATGACCACGAACTCCCGTTCGACGCTGCGGGCCGCGTGGCGATAGCGCGCGCCCAGCACGGAGAACACCGGCGTGGTCAGCTGCGAACGCTGGCTGATTTTTTCCCAGCGGGAGGGAGGCGGAAGTTCGGAGCTCATGCGGGCAGCCCAAAAAAAAGCCTCCCGCGCCCGGGCGCGAGAGGCTTTTCAGAGTAATGGTGGACCGCTTACTTCTTCGCTGGCAGCTTGATCTTCTGGCCGGCGCCGAGCTTGTTCCAATTCACGCCAGGATTCACGTCGACGAGATCCTTCACGCTGACCTTGTTGGCCGCAGCGATCTTCATGCCGGTGTCGCCCGATTTCACGATGTATTCGCCGGGGCCCGCGACGGCCTTCTCCCCGCCCTTCTTGCCACCCTTGTCGGCGACAACCGGCTTCTTGGCCGCTTCCTCGAGCTTGGTCACCGAGGCCTGCAGGTTGCCGATGATCGGCCCAATCTGGTCAAACCCGGCCTGGGTCTGGCCGCGGAGTTCGGTGTACTTCTTGTCGGCCTTCTGCGCGGCATCGGCCGCCTGGTTGGCGGTGGACTCCACGGCGTCGATCTTCGCGATCTTGGTCTCGTGCTCCGTTAACGTCTTGTTGACCTTCGAAAGCGTAATTGCGGCATAACCGCCGAGCAGCAGGGCGATCACGCCGACAATAATGCCACCGACCGGAAGCATGCTGTTGTTTTCGCGAGAAATAGTGTCCATGGAGTGAAGAGAAGCCCGAGGAGAATCCGGATCGGAGGGCGAGGCAAGAAGAGATTGTTCACCTCTGTCAAGAGGGAGGGACTCTCGTCTCTCCTAGCGGGAAAGGGTGAAAAAACTGTCGGAAAACCGCTGAGGGTCCGGCTGGTGCGCAATCGGGTGGGGCCGGTTCTCCGAACCGGCCTCCAGTTTCCCGGGGGGCACCGGGCTCATTTCAAAACCTCGCTGGCGAGCGCGGCCGTAGCAACGGTCAATCTGACCGTGCCCGAGCCTTCCCGGTGAGCCGAACGCGGTCAGATTGACCGCGCTACTCAAGACGTGCGTTCGCTCCAGGAGGTTTTGAAATGAGAGTAATAGGGGAGACGGTCGTTGACACCTCTGCGCCTTCGCCAACGGTCTTCCCCTCGTCGTCCGGGGTGTAGCTTAGCCTGGTAGAGCGCCTGGTTTGGGACCAGGAGGTCGCGAGTTCGAATCTCGCCGCCCCGACCATTTCGAATTTCGGATCTACACCAAAGTTTGGGGACAGCTGCGTTTTGATAGTTTGAGTTTGGGTTTTGACTAGCCGCACTGGGCGATGACGCGGAGGCGGTAGTTGTTAAAGTTCCTGAAGCCGTAGGCTCT
>Ga0082335_1003778_pt1 | contig 24237 bp, 17 predicted proteins | sample Subgrocontami58m_FD_72375 | JGI IMG/M metagenome (GOLD analysis project Ga0082335, IMG submission 72375) | Subsurface groundwater microbial communities from S. Glens Falls, New York, USA - GMW37 contaminated, 5.8 m (SPADES assembly) (version 2) ...
CGCGCCAGGCGCGGCACCCGCCAGCACATCCAGCCGCGAATCGGCGATCGCGCCGGCCAGCCCGAAGGCGGCGAGCGACGGGCCCACGGCGCGCACCAGGAGCGGCTTGGCGCCACTCGTGCCGGCGCCGCCGACAACGGTGCCGACGGTGAAGAAGGGATCGGCTGCTGAGATGCTGGTGCGAATCGAGAGATTCACGAGGTGGCCAAAATTCCGCTCTTCCACCACGTTCAACGCGGCGGTCGTGCTCATGACGGCGCCCACCGTGTTCGACACCTCCACCGAATACGCGCCGGCGTCGGCGGCGGTGGCGGCGCCCAGGACGTACGCGGCGCGCGTCGCGCCGGCGATCGGCGTGCCGTTCCGCCGCCATTGATAACTGAGGCCTGCGCCGGAAGCTTCTGCGCTGAACACGATCGTGCTGCCGCTCGCAATCGTCTGCGCCTGCGGCTGCCGCGCGATCGCCGGCATCGAGGGGCTCGCCGGCGGGAAAACGGTGAGAACCGCGGCGCTGCTGGTCACGTTGCCGGCGGAATTCGTGGCGACGACGGTGTACGTGCCGGAGTCGGCCACCTGCAGGTTGGTCAGCGTCAGCGAGGCGCCGGTGGCGCCGGCAATCGGCGTCCCGTCTTTGCGCCACTGATACGTCGGCGCTGGCGTGCCGCTGGCCGACGCATTGAGCGTGATCGTGCCGCCGGCCACGACGCCCTGGCCGGCGGGAACCTGCGGTTGCGTCGCGAACGCCGGCGCCGCGTTGGGCGGTGGCGCCGCGTCCGCGGCGACAACGATGCTGTAACTGAACACGGCGGAAACCAGCGCGCCAGCGGTGGCGTTCGGTTGAGCGGCCTGCAAGGTGATGGTGTAGGTGCCGGGCTGGGTGGGGGTGCCCGTGAGAAACGGCGTCGTGGTCACGATGGCCATGCCGCCACCGCCGCCATAGGGGTCGTTGGGATCGGCCGCCATGGTCCCGCTGGTGGCGTCGAGTTTGCCCGGCCCGGTGAGCATCACGTTGGCTTCGCGCGCGGCGAGCACGACGCCGGGCGGAAGGGCGCCGCCGATGTTCCACGAGGCGATGTTGATGGTGTCGCTGACGGTGAAGGCCACGGGTGTGATTGGCACCCCGACCTTCGCGCTCAGCGGGCTGCCGCTGGAACTCAGCAGCGTGGTCGCGCCGGCGAGCGAGTCCACGGCGGCCAGCGTCGCGAACGTCGCGAGCGCCGACTTCAGCACCACCGCGATCGGCGAGCCGGCGATGAGCGCCGTGGCGGCATGGACGAGACGCACCGCCGGTGTGCGTTGCAGCAGCGTGACGAGCAGGGCGGCGGACAACTTCGTGCGGAGCCAGGCGGGTCGGCGGAGGGAAGCAGATGGCGCGTTCATGGGTGGGGGAGGGCGGTTGGGATTTGCAAAAGATCGTCCGTCAGCGCGCGTGCCGCGCGATCGACCAGAGGAAGTCGACCTGCAGGGTGCCAACGAATTGGGCCGCACCGAGGTCGACGTAGCGCGCGCCGGACGGCTGCGGCGCGGTGCCGCGTTTGTGCGGGTTGTAGTTGGCCTGCGCGTGGCAGCTCATGCAGTTGCTGGCGACGCCCACGTTGTTGGCGGCGGGCCGGCCGTCGGGTGCGTAGCCCGGCTGGGAGCCCGGCAGGTCGGCCGGGCCGAGCCGGGCCTCGAGCCAGGGATTGTAGGCGTAGACGGCCGGGCCGGCGTTGGTGCCGCCCGTGTAGGGCTGTTCTGGAGACAGCATCGTGTAGGCCAGCGTCATCGCGTAGTGCCGCGCCGCTCCGCGCAATTCCGCCGGCTGCAGCGCCGCGATCGCGTTCGAACTCGGGCTGGGCGGCGCGTCCGGCGCCGGCGTCCACCAGAAAGTCTGCCACGTCCAGCGCGCAATCTCGCGGCCGGACACGTGCATCGCCACGAGCAGCGCGACGTCGCCGGCGCTGACCGCCGGCGTGGACCGGGATGCGTTCAGCGCCGCCGCATCCGCCGCGGACAGCCGGAAGTGCAGCACACTGGACAGGGGATACGTCGTCTCCTCGGTTCGCGTGCTGCCATCCGCGAGGCCGAGGGGATCGACGGCGCCGCCCGCGCCGCCGCCGTTGGCCAGGTCGATCCAGACACAGGCGGGCCATTGGGGGGGCGCCCACGGCTGCGCCGCCGACGGCGGGCCGGACCAGGCCTTCAGCGCGTAGTACCGGCCGTCCATCAGGTCCGCGCGCCGCACAATTTGAAACACCGGCTTCACGGCGAGCGCGGTGGCGGGAAACGGCGGCACCTGCGTCGCGCCGGCTTCGAGCAATGTGTCGAGCGCTTCGCGGCGCAGGAGTTGCTGGCGGACGATGTGCGTGGCCGCGGTCGGATCGAATTTCACGAAGCCGAGCGCGCGGTTGGCGATGGGCTCGAGCGAATCGTGACCGGGGTCTTCGTCCCGATCCTGGTCGGCCTCGCGCACCCGCAGCGGCCGGAGCTGGCGCAGGGCCGGTCGCGGGGCTGGTTCCGGTGGTGGGGCGGCTGGCTGGCTCAGTCCGGCGGAGTCCGCGAGCTCGTCGAGTCCCAGCCACGTTTCGAACACGCGCAGTCGCTGGCCCTCGTAGCTTTGCGCGGTCTCGGCGGTCAGTGCCGTCCAGAGCCCCCAGCCGTGCCGGTGAATCGCGGCGAACGCGCGCGCGGCGGTCGCATCATCGCCGCGCGCCATGTCCGTGATCCACCGCGTGAGCGTCGCCTCGCTTTCGGGAAAATGGAATTCGGGCACACTCGGGTCCGGCAGCGCCACGGGGGCCACGGCAGCGCCGGCCGCGGTCGCGCAAACGACGGCCGCGGCGAGGGCGCACCAACGATTGAGCTGGAACGGACACATGGGAACGCGACGACACTCTCCAGGTTGTCCAGCTTCGCCGGTGGGAAAAGCGGACGACAGTAACGGGCCTGTTACCCGCGGCTCGCGCTTTCGTAGCGGCGAGCGCCAGCGAGCCGATCTGGCCCCCGTCGACTCGCTGGCCCCCGTCGACTCGCTGGCGCTCGTCGCTCCACGGTTTTCCGAAAGGAGCGCGCTGGCGCGCGGTGGGATCGCAGACCGACTGCAGCCCTCGCCTGCCAGCAGGCTCCTCCACTTGCGCGGGCGCGACGGCGCGCCGTTTCGGTTGCGTTCGGGAGCGTGATGCCGCAACCCATTCGGCGCGCATGAAGGCTTCCGATTTCTTCGCCCTGCCCACGTCGCTCGCCCTGTTTGGCCGGCATTTCCGGCCGGACGTGCCGCCGTGGGAGTGGTTGAAACAAATCGGGTTCGCGCTCGCGAGCCTGACGGAGCAGCCTGCGGCGATCGCCCTGCCGCCGGGCGTGCACGTGGAGGGCAAGGTCTGGCTCCACCCGGGCGCGAAGCTGCCGGCGTTTGCGACGCTGATCGGCCCTTCCTGGATCGGCGCGGGCTGCGAAATTCGGCCGGGCGCTTTCATCCGCGGCAACGTGATCGCCGGTGAGCACTGCGTGCTCGGCAACGCATGCGAGTTCAAGAACTGCCTGCTGATGGACCACGTGCAGGTGCCGCACTTCAGTTACGTCGGCGACTCGATTCTCGGCAACCAGGCGCACTTCGGCGCGGGCGTGATCTGTTCGAACCTGCGGCTCGACCAGCAGCCGATCGTGGTCCGGACCGAGACGGAGTCGTATGAAACGGGACTGAAAAAATTCGGCGCGATCGTGGGCGACCGGGCCGAGGTCGGGTGCAACGTGGTGCTGAACCCCGGCACGCTGCTGGGCCCGCGGTCGCTGGTCACGCCGGCCATCGCATTCAGCGGGCACCTGCCGGCGGCGACAATCGCGCACGCGCGGCCGGCGATCAGGTTCATCCCGCGGCGCGACTAGCGGCTGGACGGAGGCCGAGGTCGCCGCCGGTTTTTTGTAGGTTGCGCGCTCGCTGCGCAACGCGCCGCGGGCGCACCAGCCCGCCGAAAGCGGGCGAGCGTGGCGCGACGAGCGCGTCACCCGCCGATATGGGAAAAATGCTTGCTTGGCGGACAGCCTCCGGCCTCGACCCGGGCCGGCGCCCGTGTTCCCGGGCCGCCCAGTGTAACGTATTACGTTACACTGGGCATCGGCGAGCGTGGGCGGCGGGCAGACGAGGCGCACGCGCACTTCGTTCTCGTTCTCGCAATTGTTCTCGTTCTCTCTTGTCGGTTTTCGAAGCGAGGACGAGAACGATTACGAAGCACGCGAACGACCATTCATGCGCACACTCACGGGCATCCAACCTTCGGGCACGCTGCACATCGGCAATTATTTTGGTGCGATGCGTCCGGCGATCGAAGCGCAGGCGCGCGGCGAGTGCTTCTATTTCATCGCGGATTATCACTCGATGACGTCGCTCTTCGATCCGGCCGAGCGGCGCCGCAACACGCTCGACGTCGCGCTCGACTGGCTGGCGTGCGGGCTGGACCCGCAGCACAGCGTGTTCTGGCGGCAGAGCGACGTCCCGGCCGTCGTGGAGCTTTCGTGGATTCTGGGCTCGCTCACGCCGATGGGATTGCTGGAGCGGGCGCACAGCTACAAGGACAAGACGGCGAAGGGGATTTCGCCGAACTTCGGGCTCTTCGCCTACCCGGTGCTGATGGCGGCCGACATCCTGCTGTACAACACGGACCGCGTGCCGGTGGGCAAGGACCAGAAGCAGCACCTGGAGATGACGCGCGACATCGCGATCAAGTTCAACCAGGCCTACGGCGAAACGTTCGTCGTGCCGGCGGCGGAGATCCGCGAGGACATCGCGGTGATTCCCGGGCTCGACGGGCAGAAGATGAGCAAGAGTTACGGCAACACGATCGACATCTTCGGCGACGAGAAGGCCACGCGGAAAAAGATCATGGGCATCGTGATGGACTCGCGTTCGCCCGCGGAGCCGAAGCCCGATGCCGACCAGAACCTCGCGATTCAACTCCTGAAACTGTTCTCGCCGGCAGAGGTGGCGTCGGATTACGAAAACCGGCTGCGGGCCGGCGGGCTGGGCTACGGTGATTTGAAGAAGGCGCTCTTCGAGCACTACTGGAATTATTTCGCCGCGGCGCGGACGCGACGGGCCGAACTCGCCGCCAACCTCGACCACGTCGAGGCCGTGCTGCGGGACGGGGCGGGGCGGGCGCGCGCCGTCGCCGCCGTCGTGCTGCAACGCGCGCGGAAGGCCAGCGGGCTGGAGTGAAGGCTTGCGATGTGACGAATGCCGAGTTCTTTTCCCAAAGTGACGCTGGACGACATCAAGAAACTTCTGCACGGAAGCCATGCGTTTCGGATCCGGATGGTCAGTGGTCGCGTAATCGAAGTTCCTCATCCGGATTTTGCGGCGCTGACGCATTCCGGCTCACTCCTGCTCTCTACTCAGACGAAGCTCGTCGAAGTGATTCGCCTGAGCCAAATCGAGAGCATCGAGATGCACGAAGACGCGGCGAACGCGTGACTGGAGTTAGATGACCACGGGGCTCGGCCGCTGCAGCTTCGCGATTTCGGCCATGATGATTTCGCTCGCGCGCTGGGCGCGCTCCTTGCCCGCCCGCGGGTCGTCGTAGACGGACGGCGGAATCGGTTTTCCGAATACGACGGACACCGGCGTGCCGAGCCGCACCGGCCGACCCTTGCCGCAGGCCTCGAACGAGCCGAAAATCCGCACCGGCACGACGGGTACCTGCGTCTTGACCGCGATGAAGCCCACGCCCGGCTTCGCCGGCTGCAGCCGGCCGTCGAGGGTCCGCGTGCCCTCGGGAAAAAGGATGAGCCCGCGTTCCTGTTTCAGCGCCTTCAGGACGCGTTTGATCGCGCTGACGTCCTGGCCGCCGTCGCGATCGACCGGAATCGTGCCGACCGAGTCGAGCCACCACGAGGCGAGGCCCGCCTTCCACAGCGTCTTGCGCGCGAAATAGGCGATCTGCCGCGCGACGTGGCAGCCGATCAGCGGCGGGTCGAGGAAACTCGCGTGGTTGGCCGCGAGCAGGAACCCGCCGCGCTCGGGCAGGTGCTCGACGCCGGCGACCTCGCCCCGGAAGAAGATGTCGTACGCGACGCGAATCGTGTAGTGGCAAAAGCCGTACACGCGATGCATCGCCAGCTCGGGGAAGGCGCGACTCACACGGAAAGTCCTGCCGCGATCGGTTTCGCCATCGTCTCCACGACTTCGGCCAGCGTGAGGTGCGTGGTGTCGATCGAGACGGCACCGGGCGGGCAGGCGAGAGGCGCGGTTTTGCGCGAGGAGTCCAGCCGATCGCGTTCGCGAATGGAGTCCTGCCCGCCCTCGCTCGCCCGCCGCCGCGCGCGCTCCTCCGGGTGGGCATGCAGGAAGAAGCGATACGTGGCATCGGGAAAAATCACCGAGCCGATGTCGCGCCCTTCCATCACGAGGCCGCGGAAACCGCGCGCGCGCGCGACGTCGACCTGGCCGCGTTGATAGGCGAGGAGCGCGTTGCGCACTTCCGGGAGGGCGGCGAAGTGCGACACGTGGTCGTTCACCTCGCGGCTGCGAATCTCCGCGTCGGGCACGACACGGCCGCCAATTTCCATTTGCGCCGAGCGTCCCTCCAGGCGCGTGCCAAACTTCAGATCGGCAATCGCCGCCTGCACCGCGCCGAGGTCCGTCGCCGCTACCTTGCGGCGCAGCAATTCTGCCGTGATGCCGCGATAGAACGAGCCGGTGTCGACGTGGAGCAGATTGAACCGGTCACTCAGCGTGCGCGACGAGGAGGATTTGCCCGAAGCCGCGCCGCCGTCGATCGCGACGATGATAAAGGGCTGTGTGGCTGCCGTCATGTCGTAGCAGGAGTCCAGCGGTAAGGGGTCAGTCCGGAATGGCGCTAAGTTCAGCGGTGGAGATTGCGGGTGTCGGGTGATGGCGCCAGCCGTAGCGCGGTCAATGCGCCGCAGGCGCACAAGCCTGACCGCGCATTTCGAACGAAATTTCCGGTCGGCGGAGGCGCGGTCAGATTGACCGCGCTACGTGAAAACATGACGAACAACATGGTTAACTTGGCGCCATTCCGGCCTGACCCCTTTTGGGACGCCGCCCACAGCAGACGCCGGTTTGCGCGAGGGTAGAGCACGTTCACGGCACCAGTGATTTTTGCCGCAGCGCCTCCAGCAACTCAAAAAACTGCGGAAACGTCTTTGCGCAGCACGCGGGATTCTTGATCGAGAGCCAGGGTAGCCCTTCACCGCGCAGGTTGTGGCAACCGAGGACGCCGAAACTCATCGCGAACCGATGATCGCCGTACGTTTCGACCGTGTGGCCAGGTCGCATCGGCTCCGGGTGGATTTCCAGCGAATCCTCCTTCTCGGTCACTTTTTGCCCAAGTCGCGTCAATTCGCGCGCCATGCCGGCCACGCGATCGGTTTCCTGTTTGCGGGTGTGCGCAAGGCCGGTGATGCGCGTGGGCCCGTCGAGCAGCGGAGCGATCGCCGCAAGCGTGAGGAACGTGTCGGAAATCGCACGAAAGTCCCGCGTGCCGACTCCGCGCCGCAAGTTGTCGTCGTTGAAGGCCACCGTGAGCCCGTTCGCACCGGGCTGCACGTCGGCGCCGATCGCGCGCACGATGTCCGCGAACTCCGTGTCGCCCTGCAGTCCCCGGCCCGCGTCCTGCGCGCCCAGCAGCGTGAGCCGGCCGCTCGTCACGAGCGGCAGCGCCAGGAAGTAGCTGGCGGCCGATGCGTCGGCCTCGATTTGGTACGCGTCACCGGGAAACTTGTACGGCGGCGGGCCTGCCTTCACGGTGAACGAGTGCGGATCGCCGCGGGACACCGGCGATGAGCCGCCCGGCGTGAACGATGCCATCATCCGCGCGGTCATGTCGACGTAGGCCCAGCGGACGCTGCCGCGCAGCCGCACGTGGACGTCGCTGCGTGCGAGTGGCGCGACCAGCAGGAGCGCCGAGAGCAACTGGCTGCTTTCCGAAGCGTCGAGCTCCACCGTGCCGCCGGCGAGCCCGCGCGCGTGGATCTCCAGCGGAAAAAATCCCTCTTCGCCCGTGCAGCGCACGTCGGCGCCGAGCGCCCGCAACGCCTCGATCAGCGGCTTCATCGGGCGGCGGCGCATCTGGGGAATGCCGTCGATCCGGTACACGCCGCGCGGCGCGGCGGCGCAGAGCGCGGTGAGAAACCGCGCCGCCGTCCCCGCGAGGCCGACGAACAGCTCGGCGCGGTCGGCGGGAATCGCGCCGCCGTGGCCGACGACGCGGATTGTCTGGGCGCTGCGATCTTCCGTCACCGCAAACCCGAGTTGCCGCAGCGCGGCACCCATCAAGTGCGTGTCCTCGCTGAACAGCGCGCCGGTGAGCAGCACCGGTTCGTCGCACAACGCGGCCAGCAGCAGCGCGCGATTCGTGATGCTCTTCGATCCCGGCAGCGCCGCCGCGCCGCGCACCGGACTGGTGAAGGGCACGATCGGCAGCGGGTCGGGCAGGAACATGGAAACCGCAGCGTCACGAACTGCGGCGCCGGCGCCAAGGAGTTTCTGGAGCAGGTGGTGCGCTGGTCGCGCCACTCGCCGCGGGGCGAGCAGGCACTCGGCGGCCGTTGGCGGGCTTGCCGGCCGCCGGTCGGTGGCGCGGCGAGCGCGCCACGCAGACTGGTTCCATGGTCTCTGGCCTTTGGTGACCGCGCGCGCAGCGCGCGGTCACGGCTTCTTCTTCCGGCTGCGCTTCGGCTCGATGTTCAGGTACGTCTTGTTGAGCATCTGGCTCTCGTAGAGCTCGAGCAGCCGGACGCCCTCCCGCGGCTTCACCTGATCCTTGCGCGTCGCCGCGTCGATCTGGTTTTTCATCTTCCGGCAGAGATCCTCCTGCTGGTACTGCACGCCTTCGATCACGTCCGCAATCCGGCTGCCGCTCAGCGCCTCCTCGATGTAGAACCCGTTCGGCTCGTCGTCCTCGAGGAACACGTGCACTTCGTTCACGCGGCCGAAGAGGTTGTGCAGGTCACCCATGATGTCCTGGTACGCGCCGGTGAGGAAGATGCCGAGGTAGTACGGCTTCGCATTGAGCGGGTGCAGCGTGAGGAAGTCTTTCACGTCCTGCAGATCGATGAACGAGGAAATCTTGCCGTCGGAATCGCACGTGATGTCCACGAGGATCGCGTTGACGGTCGGCTTCTCGTTCAACCGGTGCAGCGGCGCGACGGGGAAAAGCTGCTTCAGCGCCCAGTGGTCGAGCAGCGACTGGAACACCGAGAAATTGCAGACGTATTGGTCGGCGAGCAGCTTGTCCAACTCGTGCAGTTCCTCCGGCTGGTAGCCGCTCTTCCGGCCCTCCTTGGCGATTTGCTCGCAGATTTGCCAGAAGAGCGATTCGGCCGCGGCGCGGTTTTCGAGATCGAGATAGCCGAGGTTGAAAAGGGAAAACGCCTCCTCCTTTTTCTGCAGTGCGTCGTGGAAGCGTTCGAGCCGGCCGAGCTTGCCCTTGTTCTTCAGCATCACCTCGAGGTCCTCGACCACCTTGTGCTTTTCCTTCGGCTGATGCTCGTGGCCGAGCGATTCGCGCTTGTTGATGCGTTCGAACACCTCGACGACCAGCAGGGAGTGCGGCGCCACGATTGCGCGGCCCGACTCGCTGACGATGTCCGGCACCGCCACGCCGGAGGCCTGGCAGATTTCGCGGATGTTGAACACGACGTCGCGCGCATACTCCTCCATCGAGTAGTTCATCGACGACTCGAAGTTCGTTCGCGACCCGTCGTAATCGATGCCGAGGCCGCCGCCGACATCGAGGTAGCCCATCGGAAAGCCCATTTTCGCGAGCTGGCAGTAGAACCGCGATGCCTCCACGACGGCGTTCTTGATCGTGAGAATGTTCGGCACCTGCGAGCCGATGTGAAAGTGGACGAGCCGCAGCGACTGGGTGAGTTTCGCCACGCGCAGCTTCTCGATCGCGAACAGGACTTCCGCGGTGTTCAGCCCGAACTTGGCGTTTTCGCCGGTCGACATCGCCCACTTGCCCTCACCGCGCGTCTGCAGCTTCACGCGGAACCCGATCATCGGCTTCACGCCGGTTTCCTCGGAAATCCGGATGATGTCGTCGAGCTCGATCAGCTGCTCGACCACGATGATGATTTTCTTGCCGAGCTTCCGCCCGAGCAGCGCGAGCCGGATGTAATCGTGGTCCTTGTACCCGTTGCAGATGATCAGCCGCTGCGAGCCCTCGTGCATCGCCAGCGCGACCATGAGTTCGGGCTTCGAGCCGGCCTCGAGCCCGAAGTTGTAGTCCTTGCCCGCGGCCACGATCTCGTCGACCACCTCGCGCAGCTGGTTGACCTTGATCGGGAAAACGCCGCGGTACGAGCCCTTGTAGCCCTCTTCCTTGATTGCCTTGATGAAGTTTTCGTTCAGCTGGACGACGCGGTGGCGCAGCAGATCCTGGAAACGGATGACCATCGGCGCCTTCAGGCCCATGCCGAGCGCTTCCTGCACCACGTCCAACACGCGGATGCCCCGGCCGTCGACGAGCGGCTGCACGTTGACGAACCCCTCGGAATCCACCGAGATGTGGCCGGAGCCCCAGCGCTTGAACCCGTAGTGTTCTTCCGACTTGGCGGCCGACCAGGCAGTGGATTTCGGTTTCAAAAAGTTAAGGGTTGAGACGTGGGCGAAAGGTTGAGAGCCGAGAGTCCAGAGCAGAGAGCCAAACCCGTGTGAGGCAAGCGGTGACGCCGATTGTTACCGAGCTCTCCGCTCCCGGCTCCAGACTCCTAGCTTTTACGCCTTGCTTTTGCCGAACGCGAATCAGTTAGATGCGTGTTTTCTTTTTTCAAATCACTGAACACGCAATGACGAAAATGTCCTCGGTGCTGTCCGCCTTCCACTTCTTCGCCCAAGCGCCGGCCCCCGCTCCAGGGCAGGGGCCCGCCGCGTGGATGCAGATCCTGCCGATGGTCCTCCTGTTTGGCGCGATGTATTTCTTCATGATCGCACCGCAGCGGAAGAAGCAGAAGGAGCACGAGAAGATGCTCAAATCACTGCAATCCGGCGACGAGGTCGTGACCAACGGCGGCATCTACGGCACGATCACCAACGTCAAGGAAGACCGGTTTGTCGTGCGCATCGCCGACAACACCAAGATCGAGGTCGGCAAGGGCTTCATCCAAACCGTCCTGAAGCGCACGGGAGAAGTCGCGGAGAAGAAGTGAACCAAGAATGGTGGGGCTGGCTCTCCGAGCCGGCCTGAGTTCCCGTGCGCAACCTGAAACCCAGGGCGGCTGGGGACAGCCGCCCCCACCTGCGATCCAATTTCAACCCAAAGAACCCATGCTTAAACGCAACCTGTGGAAAATTCTCCTTACGCTCGTCCTGCTCGGATGGGCGCTGTGGGAATTGACCCCGATCAAAGACGCACCCTCGTTCGCGACCTATGTGAAGGATCACGCGACGGCGAAGAAGGCCGACCTCAACAAGCTGGTCGACGACGCCGTGGCGCTGCAGAAATCCGGCAAGACGATCAGCGAGTTCACCGGCATCCGGCAGCTCGTCCACGACCGGCGCTACGACCTCGCGGCGAGTTTTCCCGGCATCAATGTCGGCGACGTCAAGAACCTCGATCGCCGCAACAACATCCTGCTCGACTACCTCTTCAAGCAGTCGAAGAGCAAACTGCAGAAGGGCCTCGACCTGGCCGGCGGCGTCTCGGTCATCCTCGAGGTGGACGAGAAGGCCCTGGCCAAACTCGACAGCGACTACGCGCGCCAGCAGAAGCTCGACAAGGCGATCGAGATCCTCACCAACCGCGTGAACCAGTTCGGCGTGGCCGAACCGATCATCCGGCCGATCGGCAACAACCGGATCGAGGTCCAGGTGGCCGGGCTCGACGTCACCAACAACCCGGACGTTGTCGACAGCATCAAGAAGCCCGCGCGGCTCGACTTCCGGCTGGTGCATCCCGACCTGCGGCCGGCCACGCAACCGCCGGCGGACGTGCCGCCCGGTTACGAAGTGCTGAGCCACGACGAGGAAGACAACAAGTCCGGCGAAGCCTACTCGCTGTTCTACGTCGTGAAGGTCCGGCCGGAAATGAGCGGTGAAAATGTCGAAACCGCGGGCGTCACCACCGGGCAGTTCGGCGACTATCAGGTCCACCTGAGTTTCAACAAGACCGGCGCGAAGCAGTTCGGCGATGTGACCACCGCGAACGTCGGCCGGTTGCTGGGCATCGTGCTCGACGGGAAGCTCTACTCCGCGCCGCGGATCAACGAGCCCATCACCGGCGGCTCGGCGCAGATCACCGGCCGCTTCAGTGCCCGCGAGGCCGAACGGCTCGCGAGTGTGCTCAACAACCCGCTCGACGTGCCTTTGGTCGTGCGCCAGCAGAACATCGTCGGTCCTTCGCTCGCGCAGGACGCCATCACGAGTGGCGTCAAGGCGACGTGGGTCGGCGTCGGTCTCGTCGCGCTGTTCATGATCGGCTATTACACGATCGCCGGCCTCGTCGCCGTCATCAGCGTCATCGTGAACATCACGATCCTGCTGGCGGTGCTCGCGAGCCTCGGCGCGACCATGACGATGCCCGGCATCGCCGGCATCGTGCTGACCGTCGGCATGGCGGTCGACGCGCACATCCTGATTTTCGAGCGCATGCGCGAGGAGTTGAAGGCGGGCAAGTCGCTCGTCGCCGCGTTCCACGCCGGCCACGACAAGGCCTTCACCACGATCGTCGACGCGAATTTGACGACGCTGATCGCCTCCGTGCTGATGATCGTCTTCGGCACCGGCCCGGTGAAGGGCTTCGGTGTCACGCTGACGATCGGTATCTTCACCACGATGTTCACGGCGCTAATCGTGAGCGAAATGCTCCTCGATATGCTGATCGTGTCGGGGGTGATGAAGAAGATGATCATGCTGCACCTGCCGGCACCGAACATCAATTTCGTGAAATACGGCCGCCGCGCGTTCATCGCTTCGTGGGTGCTCGTATTCATCGGCGTCGGCGCCTTGATCTACAAGGGTCGCAGTGTCTATGGCATCGATTTCGCGGGCGGCGATTCGATCGTGATGTCGTTCAAGCAGAAGATCGATCCGGCGAAACTCCGCCACGCGACCGACGCCGCGAAATTGGGTGAAGTGAACCCGCTCTACCAGAGCGAGCTCGGCGGCACGCGCGAAACGCTCAACATCCAGGCCGAAACCGGCAAGGGCAAGCAGGCCGCCGCGGTTCTGACGAAGGCGTTTCCCGAGGCGAAATTCGAGGTCGTCGGCGAAACCACGATCGGTCCCTCGATCGGCAAGGAAATCCAATGGAACGCGACCAAGTCGGTCTTCCTCTCCATCCTGGGCATCATGCTGTATGTCGCCTTCCGATTCGAAATCGGCTACGGCATCGGTGCGGTCGTCTCGACCGTCCATGACCTGTTCATGACGATGGGAATCTTCGTCCTGACCGAACGGCAGTTCTCCGCCGGGATGGTTGGGGCGATCCTGCTGATCGTCGGTTATTCGATCAATGACACCATCGTGGTGTTTGACCGGATCCGGGAAGAGCTGAAGGCCAACCCGACCATGACCCTCCGGGACGTGATCAACATGGCGACGAACCGCGTGTTCACCCGGTCGATCCTCACCAGCCTGACCACTTTCCTCGCGGCCCTCGCGCTCTATCTCTTTGGCGGCGGCGTGATCAACGACCTCTCGTTCACCTTCCTCGTCGGTATCGTCACCGGTACGTTCTCGTCGATCTTCATCGCGAGCCCGATCTTCTACTGGTGGCACAAGGGCGACCGGAAGCACGTCGAGGCGCATCACGACATCGCCCCGAAGTACGAGTGGCAGGGCACCAGCAAGGCGGCGGAATGAGGCCTTGAAGGTGGGGCCCGCTCTCCGAGCGGGCCTGGGTTCCAGCTTCCGTTGGCCCTCCGCAGGCCGGCTCGGAGAGCCGGCCCCACCTCAATCCTTCCCATGCGCTGGACTCATACGCCGTTCCCGGCCACGGAGGTCGAGGCGCTGAGCAAACGCGCCGGCGTCAGCCGCGTGCTGGCCGAGCTGCTGCTCCGCGCCGGGCTGCGCGATCCCGACGCGGCGTCCGCGTTCCTCCAGCCGGCGCTCGCCGGCCTCAACGATCCTTTCTTGCTCCGCAACCTCGAGGCCGCCGCCAGCCGGCTGCGGCAGGCGATCGCGCGGCGCGAACAAGTCGTCGTGCTCGGCGATTACGACGTGGACGGCGTCAGCAGCACCGCGTTGCTCGTCATGGTGCTGCGGCGATTCGGGTTGAATCCGCGTTTCGTCGTCCCGCGGCGATCGGAGGACGGCTACGGACTCTCCCGCAGCGCGATCGACCGGGCGCTCGAGCTCGGCAAGCCGCACCTCTTCATCGCGCTCGACTGCGGCACGAATTCGCACGCCGAGGCCGCGTACCTCCGCGCGCAGGGCGTCGATGTGATGGTGATCGATCATCACCGTTCGAGGGAGGAGGCGCTCGACGAGTGCCTGTTGATCAACCCGCACGTGCACGCCTGCGCGGCGAACAGCGACGGCGCCTGGCGGCACCTCTGCACGGTCGGGCTTGTCTTCAAACTCTGCCACGGGCTGCTGAAGCAGTTGCGCGCGGAGAATCACCCGGTGGCCTTTCGGATCAAGTTGAGGGACCACCTCGATCTCGTCGCGCTCGGGACCGTCGCCGACCTCGTGCCGTTGATCGGCGAGAATCGGATCCTGGCCCGCCACGGGCTGCGGATCCTGCAGGACACGCAGCGGCCCGGCCTGCGGTCGCTGATGGAAGTCTCGGGCGTCAAACCCGCGCAGGGAATCACGCCCACGGATATCTCGTTCCGGCTCGGGCCGCGGATCAACGCCAGTGGACGGCTCGCCGACGCCGCGCTTTCGGTCGACCTGCTGTTGAGCGATGACCCGGTATTCTGCACCGACACGGCGCAGCAGCTCGACGCGTTCAATCGCGAGCGGCAGGATATCGAGCGCGCCATCACGGAGGAGGCGGAGCGGTTCATCGAGCAGCAGTTCATGCAGCACGCCGGCGTGGTGCTTTTTGCGGAGAACTGGCATCCGGGCGTCGTCGGCATCGTGGCCGGGCGGGTGACGCGCAAGTACAACCGCCCGTGCGTTGTGCTCGGCAACGAGGGCGACATGGCCAAGGGATCCGGCCGGAGCGTCGACGGCGTGAACCTGGTCGAAGTGCTCGGCACCTGCTGCGAGCACCTCACGAGCTGGGGCGGCCATCCGATGGCGGTGGGCATTTCGCTGCCGAAGCTGCACCTCGATCCGTTTCGCGCGCAGTTCGCCGACGCGGTGCGCTCGCACGTCGGCGGCGACATCGCCGAGGTGCGGCTCGATCTCGCGGTTTGGCTGACGCCCGAGCAGATCACCGAGCGGCTGATGGAGGAACTGGATGCGCTGCATCCGTTCGGCCAGGGCAACCCCGAGCCGATTTTCGGCGTGCGCGGCGTGGTGCTGCGCGTGCCCCCGGAAGTTTTCAAGGAACAGCATTTCCGGTTTCATTTCGAGGACGGCCGTGGCCGCCGCATTCACGGCGTCGCCTGGAAGCTCGCGCACCGCTGTCCGCCGCTCGGCGTGCCGCTCGACCTCGCGGTGGAGCTCAAGTGGAATCACTTCAATGGCCGCAAGCTGCTGCAAGTCGGGCTGATCGACTGGCGCGAATCGCGCGGGGTTTGAGCAGCGCGACATCATGCTCCTGCCAATGACATCCCGGCGGAATCCAGCAGTGAGCCGGAGACTCCAGTTCGGCCTGGCGCTCCTGCTCGTTTTCGCCGCCAGCGATCGGGGGCGGGCCGCGCAGGAGTTTTTTGTCGCGCCGCAGACGGTGGGCGACGGTGGCGGCGCCTCGGCGGAAAATGCCGCGGGTTTCCGGGACCCGCAGCTTTGGGCGCGGATCAACCCCGCGTTGGAGCAGAATCCCGTCACCGTGACGTTCCTCGCCGGCACCTATCTCGTGAGCGATGACAAGGCGAAAGCCATGCCTCCTTTGGTCGTCACCGGCATCGGCCACGCGATTCATCGCTGTGTCATCCAGGGTTCGGCGGCGGGCGAAGTGATCTTCACGCGGCATCCGGCCGACCGGAAGACGGGCGAGAAGGGTCCGGGCTTCTTCTTCCTGAGCGATTGCCACAACGTCACCGTGCGCAACCTGACCTTTACCGCCCCGAAGATTCCCATCGGGTACGCGACCAACTTCGGCAAGTGCCAGAACATCCTGATCGAGGACTGCCACTGGCACGACCTGCAGGGCGTCTATTTCGGCGCCACCGGCACCGCCGGCGAAACCACGGATCACATCACGTTTCAGCGTTGCCGTTTCGAGCGGGTTGGGAGCGGCGGCCATGCTCACATGGCTTACAACGCCTACGACCCGCGGCACATTCGCTTCATCGACTGCCAGTTCGAGGACTGTGCCGGCGACTACGTGCGTTTTCGCGACAACACGGAGTACGGCGTCGTCGTCGGCTGCACTTTCAAGTCGACCGGCACTTACACCAACGTCCACTCACCGTTCATCAGCGTGCCGCTCTTCAACGACGACAATCCGGCCACCAACCCCGCCCACCCGAACTACGAGTATTTCGGCACGCACTTCCTGATCTGCAACAACACGTTCAGCTACGCCAACGAACTGAAGCCCGAGTCGCGGATTGCCGTCTTGTTTCACCAGAGCGGTTTTTCCCCGCCGGGCCGGCATTACCTCCTGACGCCCGCCGAAGCGCGTATCCTGAAAACCGGCACGACGGAGGCCCGGCAGGCATTTCTCCGCGCGACGATCGGAATCGATCCCGCGACCGTCCACGTCTTCGGCAACCGCTACACGAACGTCGCCCGCCGCGGCGTGTATCGCTGCGCCGCCCAATATGGCGCCAGGTCCCTGGGGGGCGACGGCGCCTACGAGATCGGCGATACCTTCAATGCCGCTGCGGTCGTCCGAACGCCGGCGGAGGCGCTCGCGTTTTTCGAACCGCCGCGCTGAGGAATTTTGGGGGCCGGGCCGCGATGGCCTGCCGCGGACCCACGGGGCCGGTTCGTTCCTCCAGGCACCGCTCTGGAAGGAGGTGACGGGGGCCGGCCACATCGAGCGTAACCACGAGCGCGAGCGAGTGGGACGTTGCGCAGCCACTCGCTCACGTTCTTGGCTACGGGAAGCTGTTTTACGGATGGCGGAGCGAGTTGAATTCGCGAGAGTCGGGGCATGCTGTCGTTGGAAAATCTGGCTGCAGTCGCCGCGATCGCTCGCGGGGCAGGGGAGATCATTCTGCGTCATTTCGCGGCGCCGATTCCCACGACGCTCAAGACGAGTCGCATCGACATCGTGACGGCGGCGGACACCGAGACGGAGACATATATCGTGCGCGAGCTGCGGCGGCGTTTCCCCGACCATCACATCGTGGGCGAGGAGGGCGGCGGCCAGGGAGCGTCGGCCGGCACGGCGCCGTATCACTGGTTCGTGGATCCGGTCGACGGCACGGTGAACTTCGCGGCCAAGCTTCCGCATTTTTGCGTCAGCATCGGTCTCGCGACGCCCGACCGGCAGCCGCTGCTCGGCGTGATCTATGATCCGATGAGGCGCGAACTGTTCACGGCGGTTCGCGGCGGTGGCGCGCAGCTCAACGGCGAACCGCTGCGCGTGACGCAGACCACCGAGCTGGTCGATGCGGTGATCGCGAGCGGCTTCCCGTACGACAAGCACACCAATCCCGACAACAACCTGAAGGAATGGTCGGCGTTCCTGATGAAAATCCGCGGTGAGCGGCGGCTGGGTTCCGCCGCGCTCGACTTGGGTTACGTGGCGGCGGGCCGGCTCGACGGCTATTGGGAGCAGAACTTGAAGCCGTACGACGCCATGGCCGGGATGCTGCTGGTGCGCGAAGCGGGCGGCGTGGTGACGGATTATCAGGGTGGGCCGAACCCGCAGGTCCAGCACCGCGGTCGGTACGTCGCCAGCAACGGCCACCTCCATGCGGCGATGCTGAAGGTCCTGCAATCGGTGCGGTGAAGAACCGTGCGTTCGGCTTGGCGATGCGGCCGCGATCTGCCATGCGTGTGCACCGGAATGAACCCCACGTTTCGCGCCATCGTCACTGAGTCGTTGTTGTGCCTGGCGTGTTCCGCCGCGCCGGCCTTCGCGGCGGAGAGCAAGACCCCCGGTGCGCCCGGGGCCGAAGTCGCGCCGCCCCTGGCGAAAGCCACGCTTGAAAGGATCGCGAAGATGCGGCCGCTGTTCGATGGCCGCACGCTCGGTGGCTGGACGCAGGCACCGCGCGCGCCGCTCAATTTTTCCGCCGGCGACTTCGCCGACGGGCGAACCCTCGCGCGAAAACTCAGTGAGCGCGGCGATGCGGTGGCCGCGTTCCTCGCGGATCAGTTCGACGACGCGGGGAAGGCGGCGCTCGCCGCGGCCGCGAGCGACGACAAGCAACTCGCCTCCATGCTCGTGAAGCAACTGAACCGGATCGTGGCCGGCCCATCGGTTTACGATGCCGCCCGGTTCCGCGACGTCGCCTTCCGGCCCGAGACGCTCGCGCTCAATCACGCCGGCCCGCGCGGAGAGGAACAGATGCGACTTAACCGGCTCTTGCTGGAGGATGCCTTCCCGCGCGAAGTGCGCAGGAGTCCCGCGACGAACTGGGTGGTGAAGGACGGCGCGATGGCGAGCACGGGCGGCGGCCGCGGGGTGATTTATACGGAGGAGGATTTCACACGCTACCGGCTCATCTTCACGATGCGTCACGTGTCGGGAAATCCCGACCACCAACCGTGCGTGCTCGTGTTCTGCACGCGGCCGCCGCCGGGCGAGCGTGGGCTCGACGCGCTGGGTGGCGTTCAATTTCAGACACCCAACGGCGGTCACTGGGATTACCGCCCCGGTCACAACAACGCCGGCGCCGCCTTCTTCACGCGGCCGGTGCGCACGACGTTCGACAATCACCAGTGGCACCAAGTCGAGCTTCTGGTCGACGCGTCGACCGGCACCGCGCGGATGGCCGTGGCGCAACGGGTCGGCACGCGGGCAATCGAGAATTGTGTTTTCCGGGACTCATCGGCCGGCAGGACCGGGCCGATCGCGTGGCAAATGCACAACGCGGGATTGTTCGACGAATTCAAGGACGTGCGCATCGAGATCGATCCGCGCGAGGACCGGCTCATTACCGTCGAGTAACGACGAGCGAATTCGCCTTGGCCTGGCGCCGGAGGTGGTCGAGATTCGGGCGGGCGGGAAGCGTCTTGCTCATGATGAGTTCTCCAGAGGCGCCGGGATCCGCAACCAGCGGCACGAAGAACGTGCAGTCATTCCGAGGCGGGTGGGGTGAAGGCGGGTTAAACCCTTTCCGCGGATCCGGTGGCTTTCTTCCAGCCGAGACCCGTTATAGGACCGCGATTCCGGGAGGCTAGCCTGAAATTGCGCGGCCGGACGCCGTAGCGCCACAGGAACGGTTGGGCTTGCGTGATGGTCGATTGTCGATAAAGGTTGATTCAACCTTTTATCCATGCCCAACCAACTCGCCAAGACCAAGCGCCGACAGAGCCTCGCGGAACATGCCGCGGTGCTCGCTGCGCTGGCGACGATTGCGAGGCGCGAGGATACGACGGTCATGGACCTTTTGCGGTCGGCCGCCCGGCAGGTGGTGCGCGAGCGTGCGGCCATGCCAAGACATGCGGATGCGCTGCGATCGGCCGTTTGGCAGATGGCGCCTCAGATGCCTGCCCGGTTCAAGACGCCGGCTCAGCTTTCGCGCTTCAAGCGCGCGCAACGAGAATTCGACCAAGTGTTGCTGGACCTTCAGATTGCCACTTCGGCCGAAGTGCAGGCGCGCAACTCGATCGCGCCGGGCAACCGCCCGATCCGGCTTTTGAACTTTGCGAGCGCTCATGCCGCATCCATCTGAGGCCACGCCTCGGCCGCCCGAAGATTTCGCGAAGGCGCTGGCGACTCCGGAGCCGCTCCTGTTGGTCGGTGGTCAGGCCGTGAATCTCTGGGCCCTCTACTATGAGGAGCGCACGCGCGATCTCGCCCCGTTCGTTTCGCGGGACGCCGACGTACTGGGCGATCGGGAGACGCTCCGACTTTTGGGCAAGGTCGCCGGTAAGAAACCGCAGTATTTTCCGCTGAAGCCGCCATCGAACGAGATCGGTGTCGTGATCGCGAGCGACCCATCCGGCGCACCGCTGCTGATCGAGGTTCTGCGCTATGTCAAAGGTGCGAGCAATGAAGAGCTCCAGCAGCCGGCTTATCAATTCGCCATTGGCGATCCGGCAGTTCGCGTGCGGACGCCGGGGCCAATTGCGCTTCTGCAGGCGAAGGTCGCGAATCTCGCCGAAATCAAGCAGAACGGGAGGCAGGACGGTCGACACATCGTCATACTCGCACGGGTCATGCCGGCGTATCTGGAGGATCTTCGAGGTCTGGCCGCAAATGGCGGCCTCGATGAGCGCAAGCTGATCGAGTTTCTCGAGCAGCTCTTGAAAGTCGTTACCTCAGCACACGGACGGAAAGCTTGCGCGGACCTGCGCCTCAATCCTCGAGATCTCGTCACCGAGCTCGAATCCGGGGGCCTGCCCAAGCTGAAAGCATTTCTCGAGAAACGGCTGCCCCGCATCCTTCCGGCGGACGACTCCCCAAAGGGCCGCGCTTGACGAATTTTGGGAGCCGCGGCAGCCGTCCAGATTCTCCGAGGCGTACCAGCCCGGCGGCGTTCTCACCGCGCCAGTGGCGGCCGTGCTGCATGTTGTCGCGGGAAATCACCAGGTTTGTCCCTTTCGTGTCCCCCCGTAGCTCCGCCGCGAGGTAAATTGGCGCACCCATAGGGAGTCGAACCCCAAACCTCCAGATTCGTAGTCTGGCGCTCTATCCAGTTGAGCTATGGGTGCGCGAAAGAGCGCGAGAAGAAGCAAGCATTCACTTCGAAGCGCAAGCGGAATTTGGTCCGGCACGCTCCGCGGCGGGCGCGCGGGATTGCGCGCACCGCGCCGGGGTTTTGCCGCGCGGTCACGTCACCTCGTCTTCATGCGTGCGCGTCGGCAGCCAGCACGAAGCGACGGCCGCCGCGAGTCCGAGCGCGGCGGTCCAGAGCAGCGCGCGGCGAAAATCGCCGACAGGGGCCAACCAGCCAAAGACGACGGAGGCGACGCCGGCGGCGATCCGCCCGATGTTGTAGCAAAAACCGGCGCCGGAGGTGCGGAGCAAAGTCGGAAACAACGGCGGCAGGTACATCGTGAACAAACCGAAGACGCCGGAGAAAAATCCGACCAGCGGACACCAGAACCAGGCCAGCGCCGCGAAATCGCGCGGCACGATGAAGGCCCCGAACACGGAGAATCCGAGCCCCGCGAACATCAGGACGATCGCACGGCGGTTGCCCATCCGGCGCGCGAGCCAGCCGCCGGCGAAATTTCCCGCGATCGCGATGGCATTCACGAGCAGAAAGGACAGCGAGATGAGCCGGGTGATCTCCGCCGCCGCGACGTGACTCTCCGCGAGCACGCGCCGGAAATGTTGCGGATGCCAGAACATGAACAGCCACCACGCCGAAAGCCCGAGCGCGCAAACCAACGTCGTGCGCAGCGTGGTGGAAACGATCTTCCCGCGGAAAAGTTCGCGTGCGCCCGGATTGCGATGGCCGACGATCTCCTCGGCGCGCTGCCACGCCTCGGGTTCGGGCACATGACGGCGAATCCAGAACACGAGCAGGGCCGGCGCGACCCCGAGCAGGAACACGTAGCGTTCGTGCCCGCCCGAGAGCACGCCGGAAAGTTGCGCCACGACGGTGGCGCCGAAAATCACGCCGAGGTTCACGCCGGTCTGCAGCACGGCCGCGATCCACGGCCGCCAGTTGCGCGGCCAGGTCTCCGTCAGCAAGGAAGCGCCGACCGCCCACTCACCGCCGATGCCGAGCGCGGCGACGAACCGGAAGATCATCAGCTGCCACCAGGTCTGGGACAGCGCGCAAAGTCCCGTGCAGCACGCGTAGGTCAGTACGGTCAGCGCCAGCGCGCGGCTGCGGCCGAGCAGGTCACCGAGCCGGCCGAAAAACGCGCCGCCGAGCGCCCAGCCGATCAGGAAGGCTGCCTGGATGTACGCGCTCTTTTCCTTGATCGCCGGATTGCTGGCGTCGGTCGTCGCCAGCAATTGCATCACGAACGGCGCGGCGACGAGCGTGTAGAGGTGGAGTTCGAGTCCGTCGAAGAGCCAGCCGAGCCAGGCGGCGATCCCCGATTTCCATTGTTGCGGCGAAAGTTCGCTGAGCCTGGTCGCCTCGGGCGCGGCGGCGCCCGGCGGCGTGGGGGCAACGACAGGCGTCGGCGGCTGGGGCATGGGGCGGCGGAAGTGCGACAGGGCGCGCGGCACCGCACAAGCCCGGAGTGCGGGGTCTGCGGGACAGCGTCATTCTTGGAGGGCCCGCCTCTGTGCGGGCCGCGGACGACACGGAGGTCGTCCCTCCAGAATTCGTAAGAGCGACACCGCTCTGGGCTTCCGGGCGCATCTGCCGGATGCTCGCAGGCGGTTCTTCAATCCAGCTCGCTCCTCCGGTGCCAACTGGAATTCGCGTCAATTCGCGTGATTCGCGGGCACTCTTCGGCGTTGCTCCGCCTCAGTGCACCACTAGCGGGTGCTCGCGGGCGCCTTCGGCTTCGACGATCGGCCAGCTGGCGCGATCGCCGCTCGCGTACGGTCCGATTTTTTCAATGGGAATCCGCTGAAAACCCAGCGCGAAGGCCGGGGAGTCGGGCTGCAGCCGGTAATCGTCGTGCGCGGCATCGACGAACTTCGGATCCGCGATGACCGAGTGGCGGTCCATGCCGGCCGCCTGCCACGCCGCCCACTCGTCGCCCTGCGGTGACTTCTGACCGGTGCGGAGCGGCGCGCCGCCATGCCAAATCAGGTTTCGGTCGATCGAGTTGTGCGTGAACGAAAAGCTGCGCGCGCTCACGTAGGCGGCGGTGCGGTTCTGCCAGTACACGATGTTCTTCGAAAACGTGTTTCCGGCCATGATCGTGTGGTCCGGCAGCACGGCATCGCGCGGGTGCAGCTCCATGTGCGGCATCGCCCGCCACGCCGGCTGGTCCTGCACCGACTCGTACGCCGCGATCATCGTGGGCGAGTGCGTCGTCCAGTAGCGGTGCTGGTCCGTCCAGCCGCTCAACTGGATCTGCTGCTGCGCGCTCTCGATGAAGACATTGTTTTCGACCGTGTTGTCGCGGCCGTTGTGGAGATGAATGCCGCCGCGCACGGCGCGCGCGACGATGTTGCCGAACACGGTCACGCCGCCGGTGTTGTCGTCGAGGTACACGCCCCAGGCAAAGTGCGGCGACACCCATTTCCCCTTCTCCAGCCCGTAGCCGAGCATGTCGTGGAAGAAATTGTAGCGAATGACGCTGCCGCGCGCCCCGAGCCAGTCGCGGCCGCCGGTGTAAATCGCGCCGGTGTCCGCCGTCTCCAGATTCACATGACGCACGTGGTTGAACTCGATCAGATGGTTGTTGCCCATGAACTGAATCGCGAAACGCGGGCAGTCGTGGATCAGGTTGTGCGAGGCGCGCTGGCCGACGCCGGTGAGCGACACGCCGACGCCCTGTTTGTAGAGCAGGCCGGTGTGGTGAAGGTAGTTGTTGTCCGCGAAATTCCCCGCGCTGGTCAGCGTCCGCTGCTCGCCCCCGGCGAGCGTGATGGCGCTGCGGCCGATATGGTGCAGGTCGCAGCCGAGCACGCCGTTGTCCGTGCCGCCGGTGATGCTGACGCCGTTTCCCTGGTAATCGCCGACATTGCGAATGGTCGACGCGACCACGCGGCAGTGGCGCGTGTTCTGCATCGTGATCGCAGTGCCCTCGCAGCCTTCGAAAACGAAACCGCGCAGCGTGACATGCGCGGTGCCCTCGGCGAGTTCCACGAGCGTGCGTAGCGTCGGCGCGAATACGGTGCCGAGGTTCGCGCCCGCCGGCGGCCAGAAGTACAGCGTGCCTTTCGCGCGATCGAGGTACCATTCGCCCGGGGCATCCAGTTCCTCGCGCACGTTGCGGACGTAGTACCGGTCGCCCGGCCGGATCGCGTACGAACAGTCCGCCGCCAGCTTGATCGTGCGGGTGGCGGGATCGAGCGAGGCGATGCGGACAAGATTGTTCCACCAGTTGTAGCGCGGGAAGACCATGACCTCGGCCTCGGTCGGGTTCGACCAGCCGCGCCCATCGGTGTCGGCGAAGTGCAGCGTGCGTTTGTCCTCGCCCGGAATGTCGCTGTACATCGGCACGGGCGCGCCGGGAACGTAGGCCCACCCGCCGCCGTA
>Ga0082335_1003779_pt1 | contig 24233 bp, 17 predicted proteins | sample Subgrocontami58m_FD_72375 | JGI IMG/M metagenome (GOLD analysis project Ga0082335, IMG submission 72375) | Subsurface groundwater microbial communities from S. Glens Falls, New York, USA - GMW37 contaminated, 5.8 m (SPADES assembly) (version 2) ...
TGACCAGCGCTGACGACCCCGGGGGCTATGCCCACGTCCAGGCGGGTTCGGAGGACACATTGAGGTTCACGTTCACGAATCCGGCGGTGAGCGGATTCGTGACGGTGGGCACGCAAAGCGGTGTTTTTGTGGGGCCACGCACGGCCACACCGACGCCGGCGCCTGCGTCGAGTCTTCAGGTGACCATCGCGGCGCCGGCGTCTTCCACCCAGGCTGCCGATCAGGCCGTGCAGTCGGTGAACAACACCTCGATCCAGGCGACCACCACGGCCACGCAGTCAACGAGCACGCCGCCCACGACCGAAACAACCGGCACCTCGACCACCCCGACCACGGATACCTCGACGTCCTCGACGAGCGACGCCGAGAAAAAGGATGACAAAAAGCAGGAACAAAAACAAGCCGCCGCAAGTCCAACCAGTGCCAGCAAAACCGCCAAGCCGAAGCCCCAGCTCTGCAACTAGGCTTGCGCTGGGCCTGGTGCTGTAGCTGGGCGGCGCCGGTACGGTTTTCATGCGGATCGTCGCGCGGAGCAAGGCGTGGCAGCCAAAAGGGGGCGGATATCGCAGGTTCCGGGCAATATGCTATAGTTATTCCGGCTGGAATCCGTTTGCGCGTTGGCCACTGGAGGGGTGAGGACGGAGATGTCCGAAGGCAGGGAAACTTCGAAGCGTGTATGGCGTTCAAGTTTACGCCCGGTATATCGGCGCAGGCTGATCTACGCGGCGGTGGTATCGTGCTTTGCCGGTGAGGCTGCTTACGCGATTCCGACCGGTCCGGCGGTCGTAAACGGCCAGGTCAGTATCAGCCGCCAGGGCAGCGTCCTCAACGTCACGAACTCGCCCGGCTCGATCATCAACTGGCAAAGCTTTTCGATCGGCGCCGCCGAGACCACGCGCTTCATCCAGCAAAGCGCCGCAAGCAGCGTTCTCAATCGCGTCGTCGGCCAGGATATCTCGGTTATCCTCGGCACGCTGCAGTCGAACGGCAAGGTCTTCCTGATCAACCCCTCCGGTATTCTGATCGGGCAGGGTGCGCGCATCGACGTCGGAAGTTTTGTCGCCTCGACGCTCAATCTCACCGACCAGAATTATCTCGCGGGGAAACTCAATTTCGGCGGCGCGGGTCCGGTCGCGGCAACGGGGGCTGTCAAGAACTTCGGCGCCATCACCACGCCCGAGGGCGGCAGTGTGTATCTGGTCGCGCCGAACGTGGAGAATCACGGCGTCATCACGACGCCCAAGGGTGAGGTGCTGCTTGCCGCGGGCAACAGCGTCAAGCTCGTCGACACCGGCACGCCGAACGTGTACGTGGAGGTCACCGCGCCGGACAATCAGGCGCTCAATCTCGGCAGGATCATCGCCGACAGCGGCCGCATCGGCATCAGCGCCGGGCTGATCAAGCAGCAGGGGATCATCCGCGCCGATTCGGCGGTGCTTGGGGAAAACGGCAAGATCGTTCTGAAGGCGACCAGGGACGTCACGCTGGACGCGGCGAGCGTGACGACTGCGAATGGACCGGGCGGCGGCAGTGTCACGGTGCAGGCGGAAGGCGGCACCACGCTGGTTTCTGGCAAGGTCGAAGCCACTGGCAGCGACGCCAAGGGCGGGACCATCCAGTTGCTCGGCAATCAGGTAGGAATTGTCGACCAAGCGCAGGTGAGTGTCGCCGGGCGGACGGGCGGCGGCACGGTACTCGTCGGCGGCGATTACCAGGGCCGGAATCCTGAGGTTCAGAATGCCGCGGCGACCTATGTCGGCAGCGACGTTCAAATCAACGCGGATGCGACCGAAAGCGGCGCCGGGGGCGAGGTTATCGTCTGGTCTGACGATGCGACGCGTTTCTACGGTGCGATAAGCGCGCGCGGCGGAGCACGCTCCGGTGATGGCGGGTTGGTCGAGACCTCGGGCAAGCAATGGCTCGATTTCCGCGGCACAGTGGACACGCGCGCGCCGTTCGGCGCGACCGGAACGCTGTTGCTCGATCCGAAGAATATCGATGTCAACGACAGCGGGGGCGCGCATTACGTCAATCCGGGCAACGCGCTTTTTGCCGACAACCCGGACGGCACCTCGGTCATACTCGCCAGCGGCACGGGCTCGATCAGCGAGCAGACAAGCAATGTGCTGCTGAACGCCAACAACGACATTACGTTTACGAGCCCGGTCAATATCACCAACGCGGGCACCACGCTCACGGCACAGGCCGGACGCTCGATCCTGGTGAACGCCAACATCACGACGAATAACGCCAATGTGCGTCTGACCGCGAACGAAACGACGGCCAATGGCGTGAGCGGCTCCAACCGCGATGCCGGCGCGGCGAGTCTCAGCATGGCTTCGGGCACGACCATTAACGCCGGCACCGGCAACATCTTCCTGCGGATGAACGACGGCAGCGGTCATGCCGGAACCAGCGGCAACATCGTCATTGAAAACCTGACCGCGGGCAACGTCAGCATCATCCATGATGGCCTCACCTCCGGCAGCAGCATCCTTCGCACCAGCGCGAACTCGATCATCGACGCCACCACCTCCGTGTTCATGGAGCTGGAGAACGCATCAGGAGCCACTGCGAGCATCGGCACGAGCAGCGCGCCGATCCGGGTGAGCACGCCGGTGCTCGAAGCCCACACCCACAACGCGACCGGCGGTATTTTTATCGATTCGCCGAACCCCGGGAATATGGAAATCGGAGGCGTACCGGCATCCATATTCAGCGGCTCGGTGCGCGGCGTGCAGAACGTCTCTGGCGGGCCGGTCCAGATCAGCGTCAACGGCGATCTGTCGTCGCTCGCGGGGACCGCCGGATGCGGAACGACGGGCGGCACCGGCGGGCCGATTTGCGCCGGAACCACCGGCGACATCAACGTGACGACCTCGAACAGCGATATCACGTTGAATTCCGATGTGTTGGGCTCCGGCAACATCACCATTCAGTCCTCGGGCAATTTGACGCAAAATGCCGGGAGCATCAGTAATCTGGCCGGGCTGACTGCGGTCGGCACCAGCGACGTGAGGCTCAGCGGCAGCGACGTGACGCTGGGTTCGGTTGCGTCGCAACGCGACTTGTTTATTACCGCCGCCGGGGCGTTGACCGCCGGGAACGTGTCAGCCCTTGGCGCGCAAAACTTTCACTTCGACGATAGCTTCTTCAGCTACACGCTGCCGTTTACATTCAGTTTTTACGGCACGCCGTACACCACGGCATTTATCAGCTCGAACGGGGTGATTTCGTTTGTCAGCGGGGTATCGTCATTTACCGACAGCGTCGGCGGGCTCTCTTCGTTTCGGATTATTGCGCCGGCCTGGAACGACTGGGACACGCGTTTGTCCCAGCACGATGTGTATATCTCGAGTGCGGCGAGCGGCTTGACGGTGCGTTGGGATGTTTCGAGGTTCCCGACCAACACAGCGCTACTCGCCCAGTTTGAGGCGACGCTTGGGCAGAGCGGCAATATCACGTTCAATTACGGTCCGGCAACTTCATCGTTTTCGGGCGACGTGACGATCGGTCTCGCCAACCAGTCGACGGCTTCGAGGCTGGTGTCGCAGTTGATGAGCCAGACGCCGTTTTCTCTGAACCGGCTGAACTCGACGAGTTTCTCGTACAACTCGGGAAGCGGGTCTTATACCGAAACGGTGAGCGCGAGCAGCAACTTTATCGGTTCGGGCGCTATTGGCGGCACTGCCGGCGGCGCGCTCAGCGCGCTGCGCAGCGCGGCGCTCACCGCGGGGACTTCGATCGCGCTTAACAGCAGCCTGACCGCGCCGACGGCGGCGCTGACGGCGCAAACCGGCGCCATCGCTCAGAGCGCGCCGATCGTTGCGACTTTGCTTACGACGCAATCGGCCACCGGGACCACGCTGACAGACACCGGGAACACCGTTGGTGGCTTTACCGCGACCAACAGCACGAGCGGCAACATTGCGCTTACCAGCAGCAGCGCGTTGGATGTGAGCGGCGTCACGCAGGCCGGCGGCGGCGATGTCGTGCTCGGCGGCGCCGGAGCGCTGACGATCTCGGGCCCGGTGACGAACGCCGCCGGCAGCACGGTATTGATCTCGAATGCCAACATTCAGGCAGCGGGTTCGGGCGCGATCGTCGGCACTTCGCTAACCACCACTTCGGGAACCGGAACGGTGCTTGAGAACAGCGGCAATGCGGTCGCGAACTTCAATGCAAACAATACGACCAGCGGCAACATAAGCTTCAGTAATACCGCGCCCGATCTTAACGTGACCGGCATCAGCCAGAGCGGTGGCGGTGGGGTAACGGTCGGCAACACCAACGGCACGCTGACGATTTCCGGTGCCATTACCGCGGACAGTGGCGGCGCGGTCACGTTGCAGACCTCCGGCAGCAGCGGCAGCCATATCATGGTCGGCGCGCAGATTGTGGCCGGGGGAGCGGTTGTCATCAACGCGACGCCTTCCGCCAGCAACGTGAGCATCCAGGACAGCCCCGTGAACGCCGGCGGTGCAGTGAGCATCAGTGGAACCGACCTCAACGTGACCTCGGTCGATAGTTCCGCGCTGCTGCAGGGCGCGAGCATGAACATCAACCTGAGCGGTGCGATGGCGGTACATGCAGGTGCTGGAGGTGAAGGCGGCGGCGGTGCGCAGGTGCTGGCCGACAACGGGCAGAGCATTACTGCGCGCAGCCTCGACATCCGCTCGGCGGCGGGGGGCGAGGCGGTCGTGCGCAACAACGCGGCTAGGGATAACAGCAGCAATCAGACCATTGTGATCAACGGCAGCGGCAGCGGCGAAGGGATACATATTGAATCGCTGGGCGGGAATTTTGCCGCGTTGTCCAACTTCTCCTCGGGGCTGCAATCGATTACGGTGAACAATGCCGACGCCGTGAATGTGATCGGAACAAGCGGCAGCGCAATGCTCGGCGCATCGATAGACTCGCTGGGCGGGCAGACACTGCTGGTGCAGGGTGCATCGAGCCTGAACCAGATCAACGTCGGCAGCGCGGATGCGACCGGGCTGTCGTACATCATCGGCAACAATCAGTCGATCACCGCGGGCGCCAGCGGGCAGTCCGGGTCGATCACCCTAATTGGCGGGGCCGCCGAAGGGGTGAACGCCTCGATCGTGAATCTGACCGGGACGCAAACGGTATCGACCAGCGGTGCGCTCACGATCACCGGCGGCTCGCAAACCAACGTCGAGGCGGAGCAAGGCGCGTGGGGCTATATCCATAACCTCGGCACGGGGTTGCAGACCATCAACGCCGGCTCGATCTTGGTGCAGGGCGGTTCGACCGGTTTCGACAATGCGGCGTTCATCGTCAGCGAAAACAGCACTCTGAACCTGACAGTGGGTGGTAATATTAACGTGACCGGTGGCGCTGGCGAGCAGGCAGACGCACTGATATTTGGCAATCCCGATGTGGACGGGATAGTGGCTGGCCAGGTCATCATGACCAGCGCTGACGACCCCGGGGGCTATGCCCACGTCCAGGCGGGTTCGGAGGACACATTGAGGTTCACGTTCACGAATCCGGCGGTGAGCGGATTCGTGACGGTGGGCACGCAAAGCGGCGTTTTTGTGGGGCCACGTACGGCTACCCCGACGCCGGCGCCCGCGTCGAGTCTCCAGGTGACCATCGCGGCCCCGGCGTCTTCCACCCAGGCTGCCGATCAGGCTGTGCAGTCGGTGAACAACACCTCGATCCAGGCGCTCACTGAGGCAACGCAGACGACCAGTACGCCAGCGACGACCGATACTACTTCCAGCGCAACGACGACCACCCCGACCACGGATACCTCGACTTCCTCGACGAGCGACGCCGAGAAAAAGGATGAAAAAAAGCAGGAACAAAAACAAGCCGCCGCGAGCCCAACCAGTGCCAGCAAGACCGCCAAGCCGAAGCCACAGCTCTGCAACTAGGCTGCTCCTGGCCCTGCTGCTCTGGCTCGCCGGTGCTGGCGCGCTCGCTGCAGACGTGGTGGGTGCGGTCACGCATTTGAGCGGCATGCTGGTGGCGAGAAAGGTCGACGGTACCTCGCGCATACTGGCGCAGAAATCGGAGGTAATCGTCGGAGATACGCTGGCCACTGCCGAAGAGAGTTTCGCGCGGGTCAAATTTACCGACGGTGGCGAAGTGACGTTGCGTCCCAACACGCAATTCGGGGTTCGCGAGTATTCGTACGACGCGAACAAGCCGGAGGGCGACAATATTGTGCTGGGGCTGGCCAAGGGCGGGCTGCGCGCCATCACCGGCCTGCTCGGCAAGCGCAATCAGAGCAAAGTCCAGATTCAGACGACCTCCGGCACGATTGGAATACGTGGCACGGTCCTGGGGGCGCTGCAGTGCAATAACGACTGCGGGAAGGTCCAGACTGCCGCGGGCACGGTACCGGAGAATGGCCTGCACGTGGACGTAGCCGAGGGCGCGATTTCGGTTACCAATAACACCGGCACGCAGCTATACACGGCGGGCCAATTCGGTCATGTACGCGATGTCAATTCTTCGCCTGTCGTAATACCACCGACCGCGGCGCCGCGGCCGCCGCCGCCGCCGGCTCGTTTCGAAACCGGCAGAGCGGGCGTGGGCACACGCAGCGCCAACGAGTGTGCGATCTGATGCAAGCGGCGCGCGCGCAGATTGCCATGCACAACGATATTGCCGACCTGGGGGGGCAGGATGATTAATAGCGGGGCATACCTGCTGCTTGCAGCAACCAGCTTCTCTGGTACGGCGATTTCCTCTGCCGCGGCGGACGGAATCGAGCACCGCCTGGCGGGAGAGCTCAATTTCCGCTACAGCCTCCTCACGCATCAGGTCTTTGCCGCTGCTTCATCCGGTGCGCCGACTGCGACTGACGCGGTGGGGGATTCCAGTCCCGGCCTGACGGCGGAAATCAATCTGCGCTTCGATATCCTCAAGTTTGAAGTCGAAGGCAATACCCTGTTTAAACCGGAGCAGGTTCAGGCATTGGTCGGGCCGTTTACCGGCAAGGGGCGCGACTTCGGGGACATCCAGCGTGCCGTCGAAGCGCTGGAACAAGGCTACAGGGCGGCAGGCTACAGTGCCGTGCAGGTGCTGTTGCCGGAACAGGAGCTCGAACGCGGCGTGGTGACGCTCAAGGTGATCGAAGCGCGGATCGGAAAAATCAATATCGAGGGTAACAAGTACTTCAACACCGACAACATCCGCAGGAGCTTGCCGACGTTGCGCGAAGGAATCAGCCCCAATACCCGGGCGATTTCAGCCGCGGTGGTTGCCGCAAACGATAATCCCGCGAAGAAGCTCAACGTTACGCTGAGCTCCGGGGACCGGGAGGGCGAGGTCAATGCCAAAGTCGAGGTGGCCGAAGAGAACCCGAAAAAGTTTTTCCTGACGCTCGACAACACGGGCAACGGGCAAACCGGAAGCTATCGTCTGGGGCTGGGTTTTCAGCACGCCAATATTGGCAATCGCGACCACGCGCTCACGCTGCAGTACATCACGTCCCCGGAGAAACCCGATAATGTGAGCATCTACAGCGTCGCTTATCGCTTGCCCGTTTATTCGCGCGGCGACTCGATGGATTTCTTCGCCGCTTATTCCGACGTCGACGCGGGAACCAGTTCGACGCCCGCCGGCCCGCTGCAGTTTACCGGCAAGGGCAAGGTTTTTGGCGCGCGCTACAACTGGATACTGCCGCGCCGCGGGGGATTCGAGCAGAGAATCATTTTCGCGCTCGACTATAAGGCGTTTCTGAACAGCTGTGCGATCGGCGGCGCGGCAGTCTGCGGCCCGGGCGGCACGGATGTGACGGTGCATCCGCTGGGGGTGAGCTATTCCGGGCAACTGACCCGGGCGGCCGGGCAGACGGCGTTTAGCGTGGCTTTGTCACACAATATTCCCGGCGGCGCGAAGGGCGGCAGCGCGGATATTGCGGCCGCGCGCCCCGCGGCGAGAAGCGACTACAACGTCCTGCGGTTGAATCTCAATCACCAGACCGTGCACGGCGGCGACTGGCAGAGCAGGGTTGCGCTCACGGCGCAGCAAAGCGAGGACGCGCTCGTGCCCGGGGAGCAGTTCGGTCTGGTGGGGTCCAACGCGGTGCGCGGTTTTCTGGAACGTGAAATCTCGAACGACAAGGGATATTTTGCGAACCTGGAACTTTATACCCCGGATTTTGGCAGCAAACTCGGCGGCAAGTTCGCCAATGCCAATGCGCGGGCGCTGGTGTTCTTCGACTTCGGACATGTGTCCCGCAATAACGTCCTTCCCGGCGAGGTGGAGGGGGCCTCAGCGTCGAGCATCGGCGCGGGGCTGCGGCTGAATATCAAGAAAGACATCGCGTTTCGCGTCGACGCGGCGCAGGTCCTCGCCCAGGGCACCACGCAGCGGGGCAACAGTGTGCGCGTGCACGCGGGAATCGTGCTGAGTTATTAGAGCGGGTGGATGGAGCGCAGCGGAATCCACCACGCTGCTGTTGACAATTGACGCGCCCCCGGCAAACATTGGGGGCGTGGGTCGATCTCTATCATTTGGGGCGTTCGCCCAATCCAGGACAAAGGAAGCAGCGATGAGTGGCAAGCGTTACGCGTATTCGTTCGAACAGGGCGACGGCAAGAACAAGATGCTGCTCGGCGGCAAGGGTGCGAATCTGTGCGAGATGACGCAGATCGGCCTCAACGTTCCGCCCGGCTTCACTCTCACGACCGAGGCCTGCCTCGCCTACCTCGCGCAGAGCCGGCTTCCCGGCGGACTGATGCAGGAGGTACGCACGTATCTGGGCGAGGTCGAACGCAAAAGCGGCAAGACTTTCGGCGGCGCAACCGATCCGCTGCTGGTCTCGGTACGCTCGGGCTCGGCGATGTCGATGCCCGGAATGATGGACACCATACTCAATCTCGGCCTCAACGAAAAAACGCTCGCCGGGCTGGCGGCGGCGACCCACAACGCGCGCTTCGCCTACGACGCGTGGCGCCGTTTCATCCAGCTTTTCGGCAAGATCGCGCTGGACGTGCCGGACGAGAAATTCGATCACGCCATGGCCGAGCTCAAGCGCAGCGTTGGCGCGGCGGAGGACGTCGATCTGTCCGTCGATCATCTCAAAGCGCTTGCGGCCACGTTTCTTGCAATCGTCAAGGAGGCGACCGGCAAGCCGTTTCCGACCGATCCCTATGAGCAGCTCGAAATCGCGATCGGCGCGGTGTTCCGTTCGTGGATGGGCAAACGCGCGGTCGACTACCGCCGCCAGTTCCGCATCACGCCGGACCTGGCCAACGGCACGGCGGTGAACATCGTCGCGATGGTATTCGGCAATCTCGGCAACGACAGTGCCACCGGCGTGGGCTTTACGCGCAATCCCGGTACCGGCGAGAACGTGATTTACGGCGAATACCTCGTCAACGCGCAGGGCGAGGACGTGGTGGCCGGCATCCGCACGCCGAAGCCGATTGCGGAAATGGCGCAGGAAATGCCCGAACTGTACCGCCAGTTGATCGAGTTGCGCGACCGGCTTGAAAGTCATTACCACGAGGTGCAGGACTTCGAGTTCACGATCGAGCGCGGCCGTCTCTACTGTCTGCAGACCCGCAACGGCAAAATGAACGCGCAGGGCATGGTGCGCACCTCGGTCGAAATGACGCAGGAAAATCTGATCACGCGCGACCAGGCGCTGACGCGCATACATCCCTCGGAGCTGGAACAACTGCTGGTGCCGGCGCTCGCGCTGGGCCACGGCGTGACGCCGCTTGCGCAGGGACTCCCAGCCTCCCCGGGAGCGGCGTCCGGCCGCATCGTTTTCGACGCCGATACGGCGGAAGTCCAGGGTGGCAAAGGCGAACGCGTGATCCTGGTGCGCGAGGAAACCAAACCCGAGGACATCCACGGATTTTTTGCCGCCGCCGGCATACTCACCAGCCGCGGCGGCAAGACCTCGCATGCGGCGGTGGTGGCGCGCGGCATGGGCAAAGCCTGCGTGTCGGGTTGTGAAGCGATCGTCATCGACGGGCGCGAGCGCGTTGCCCGCGTCGGCGGCACCCTGCTGCATGAAGGCGACACCATCACCATCGACGGCAGCACGGGACATGTGTACGCCGGCGAAATTCCCACCGTCGAGCCTGAATTCACCGCAGAACTGGAATTGCTGCTGGAATGGGCCGACCAGACCGCGCGGCTCAAGGTGATGGCCAACGCGGACACGCCGCGCGACGCGGCGCGCGCGCGGCGCTTCGGCGCGCACGGCATCGGGCTGTGCCGCACCGAGCGCATGTTCAACGACGTCGATCGCCTGCCGATCGTACAGGACATGATTCTTGCCGAAACACGCGCGGACCGCCAGGCTGCGCTCGAGAGGCTGCTGCCGATCCAGCGCGAGGATTTCCACGGCATTTTCCGCGCCATGAACGGCCTGCCGGTAACGGTGCGCCTGCTCGATCCGCCGATCCACGAGTTCATGCCGACGGCGGAGCAGCTCGAATACGAACTGTCGAATCTGCATCACCTGCACCGCGCCGTCATCAACATGGAAGAGTTGCACGATACGCTGCAGAGGGTCGGTCCGGACATCGCCAAGTCCAGCGTGCAGCATTTCGAAAAATTATCTGAAACGTTGCTCCAGTTCCGCGACGCCGGCCGCGAGAAGGCACAGATCGCGCGCAAGGAAGCGATGCTGAAGAAGGTGCGCCAGCTGCATGAGGTCAATCCAATGCTCGGCCATCGCGGCGTGCGTCTCGGCATCACCTATCCCGAGATCTACGAGATGCAGATCCGCGCGATACTCGAAGCGGCGGCCAAGTGCATCAAAGAGGGGGTGGACGTGCGCCCGGAGATCATGGTGCCGCAGGTTGCCACGCAGCGGGAGCTCTACGAAGTGAAGAAGATCGTCGACGAGATTGCGCCGCAGGTCGAGGCTGCCTTCGGCGTCAAGGTGCCGTACAAGTTCGGCTGCATGATGGAAGTGGTGCGCGCGTGCCTGCGTGCCGAACCGATCGCGAACGTCGCCGAGTTCTTCTCGTTCGGCACCAACGATCTGACGCAGGCGACTTTCTCGTTCAGCCGGGAGGACGCCGAGAACAAGTTTCTCGCGTTCTATCTCGAGCGCGGCATCATCCGCGACAACCCGTTCGAAATCCTCGACGTGAAGGGTGTCGGGCGCCTGATGGAAATCGCCATGCACTGGGGCCGCAAAGCGCGGCCCGATCTCAAGGTCGGGATCTGCGGCGAACACGGCGGGCAGCCCGAGGCCATCCGCTTCTGTCATCACATCGGGCTCGACTACGTGTCGTGCTCGGGCCCGCGCGTGCCGATTGCGCGCCTTGCCGCAGCCCGCGCGAAGCTGCTCGAGGCCACTTATGGCGATGAAATCTACGCCTGATTCAGGCGTTTGATGGGTATCGTTCCTGACGTCCTCAACCCATCCTACGGAGGTTCGCATGGCCAGCTTTCTGAAACGGCGGATCGCCCGCGATGTCACCGATGAACTCGACGCGAAGGTGCGCCGGACCGTCGAGGCCATACTGGAAGACGTTGGCAAGCGCGGCGAAGCGGCGGTGCGTGAACTGTCGGCGAAGTTCGATCAATGGTCGCCGCCGGACTTTCGGCTGTCCCAGGCGGAGCTCGATTCCATCATGGCGAAGGTGTCGCCAGGCACGCTCGCGGACATCGGGTTCGCGCAGGCCCAGATACGCAAGTTCGCCAAACACCAGCGCGCCGCGTTGAAGGACATCGAGGTCGAAACCCTGCCGGGCGTGAAGCTTGGTCACAGGAATATCCCGGTCGACAGCGTCGGTTGCTACGTGCCGGGCGGCCGTTATCCGATGGTCGCCTCCGCCCACATGAGCATCGTGACGGCGCGCACCGCCGGCGTGCGCCGCGTGATCGCGTGCACGCCGCCGAACCAGGGAGCGCCGCACGCCGAAACTATCGCTGCGATGGTGCTGGGGGGCGCCGACGAAATCTACGTGCTTGGCGGGGTGCAGGCGGTGGCGGCGATGGGCCTCGGCACGGCAACCATCGCGCCGGTCGACATGCTGGTCGGGCCGGGCAACGCCTACGTCGCGGAAGCCAAGCGCCAGCTCTTCGGGCGCGTCGGCATCGATCTGCTCGCCGGACCGACCGAGATCCTGGTGATCGCCGATGAAACCGCGGACGTGGAAATGATCGCAACCGATCTGCTGGGGCAGGCCGAGCACGGCCCGACCAGTCCCGCAATCTGCGTGACCACTTCGAACGCGATCGCAGCCGCGCTGCCGGCGGAAATCGAGCGCCAGCTCAAGGTGCTGCCGACAGCGGATGTCGCGGGTGTGGCGTGGCGCGACTACGGTGAGATCATCCTCGTGGGGTCACGCGAGGAAGCAGTCGTCGAGGCCGACCGCATTGCCGCCGAGCACGTCGAAGTGCTCACGCGCGAGCCGCGCTATTTTCTCGATCACATGAAGAACTACGGCGCGCTGTTCCTCGGGCCGCAGACCAACGTCTCCTACGGCGACAAGGTGATCGGCACCAACCACACGCTGCCGACCGTGGGCGCCGCGCGCTACACCGGTGGCCTGTGGGTCGGCAAGTTCCTGAAGACCTGCACCTACCAGGAGATCACGGCCGAGGCGAGCGTCACCATCGGCGAGTATTGCTCGCGGCTGTGCGCGATCGAGCGTTTCTGGGGCCACAAGGAGCAGGCCGATCTGCGCCTGCGCCGCTACGGCGGCCGCAATATCGGCATTGGCGCGAAGCCGTGAGCATCTGATTGAGTCATACCGCAGCGACTCCTGGCGGCATCGCGGCTAAATTCCGGCTCGACGGCCGCGTTGCGCTCGTGACGGGCGCGGGCCGTGGCATTGGCCGCAGCGCAGCTCTGGCGCTTGCCGGGGCGGGGGCGGAGGTCTGGCTGCTGGCGCGGACCGCGAGCGAGATCGAGCAGGCGGCAACTGAAATCCGCGCCGCCGGCGGCAGCGCGCGTGCGGTCGCATGCGATGTGACCGATGCGGCTGCGGTAAACCGCGTCATCGCTGCCGTTCCCGTGCTCGATGTGCTCGTGAACAACGCGGGGATGAACATGCCGCAGCCGTTCGTCGATGTGAGCGAGGAAAATTTCGACCGCGTGCTCGATCTCAATGTCAGGGCGATGTTCATCGTCGCGCAGGCAGCAGTGAAAAAGATGCTCGCCATGCCTGAGCGCAAGGCGCGCGGCGGCTCGATCATCAACATCACCTCGCAAATGGGTCACGTCGGCGCGCCGACGCGCACGGTCTACTGCCTGACGAAGCACGCCATCGAAGGCTTCACGAAAGCGCTCGCGGTGGAGCTTGCACTGCACAATATCCGGGTCAACTCGATTGCGCCCACGTTTCTCGATACGCCGATGACCAGGCCGATGTTCGAGCGCGCGGAATTTTCCAAATGGGTGCTCGATCGCATTCCGATGGGGCGCCTGGGCCAGCTCGATGAAGTCGCGGCAGCGGTGGTTTTTGTCGCGTCCGAAGCCGCCTCGCTCATGACGGGAACCAGCTTGGTCATCGACGGCGGCTGGACCGCGCAGTGAGTGTAGGATGGGTTGAGCGTAGCGATACCCATCATGCGTTCGTCGCGATGGGTATCGGCCTTGATGGCCTAACCCATCCTACGTGATTCAGATGACTCAGCGTGCCGGTGCCGGGCGCCGGAAGGGCGCCGCCAATGGTTCACCGACGAAGATACCTTGTCCCGGCATCATTACGCTCTTCCAGTAGGCCTCGATCAGCGTTTCACCCTGCAGGTAACGAGCGATGACCAGGCCCGGATGCGGAAACTTCTGCGGCATGTTGCACGGCTCGATGACCGTGCCGTAGCTGCCCGTCGCGCCGGCCTCCAGCCATCGCAGCGCGCTCATCTGGTCGCTATCCGTGAGCATGCCGCCGGCCGAGGTCAGGTGGTCGGCAATGGCGCCGGGAACAAAACGCAGGGTGTCCAGCCCCTCCACGTTTACGATGCCGGTGAAATAGAACAGCACGTCGGATTGATCCGTCAGTGAGTCCTGCTCGAGCCGGCGCACCGGCATCCGGCTTTTCTTCAGCATCGCCTCCACCTGCGGATACGCCGAACTGCGCGCGTTGCGCGCCTTGTCCGACGTTGACAGCAGATAGGCTGTCGCGATCGGCATCGAACCGTCAGACTGCACCCCGCGATCGATCAGCGCCTTGGCCTGTTCGAACGACGTCGCGGCGATCGCCATGGCGGGCCGCATGCGCAATTGCGCCGCCGGCAGCCGGCTCGGCGAGTTGAAATAAGGGCTGGGCTGCGTCGGCTTGCAGCCGTCCGCGCAGAAGGCAATATCGAAGCCGAACGCAAGCGCGGCGGTGATCGACATGCATTCCACGCGGTAGGGCGCCGCCCAGGTCAGCGCATAAGCCTGCACCTCCGGCATGGTCTGTTTGTCGATCTGCGCTTTGATAGCCTCGAACTCCTCGCGCGTGAGCATTGTTCCGCCCGGCGGAAAGCTCACCCTGATGACGTTCTGAAATGAAATCTGCCGCTGGCGGGTGTAGTACTCGCCGATCCGGACGCTCAGCGGATCCAGCGTGTTGACAATCACAGCGAGCTGCGTGCGGTCGAGCGCGTGCACCGGGCCCGCCAGCAGCGTGCCCAGCCAGAAGGCCAGGCAAAGAAAAGCACGCGCCACCGCCATCGTATGAGAGCGTTGTCCCGGATCTCCCGGCGCGCTCAGCCGGCGATACCCAGTTCCTGCTTCAGGTCCATCAGCACTTGCACGCGGCTGCGGACCTGCCATTTCGGGCGCTTGCCGATCGGTTCGTTCTGGATTTCGGGATTGATCTTGAGCGCGGCAAATACCGGCCCGGTCAGGGCGAGCATGCGCTCGATGTTGAGCGCGAAGGTCTCCAGATTGTCGAACGCAAACACGTGCGGATAACCCGCGCCGCGCGCGACGACCTCGTAGGCAATGTTGTGCGCGTTCGGCACCGGTTGCCCGCCGGTTGTCCCGTAGCATTCGTTGTCGAGCATGAAATGATAGAAGTTTTTCGGCCGCAGCTCCGCAATCGTCGGCAGGATACCCAGGCCCATCAGCAAATCGCCCTCGGAATCGAAGACGACGACCTTCTGGTCCGGTTGCGCGAGCGCGAGCCCGAAGGCAAAGGACGCGTGGCCGCCCATCGCGGGGTCTCCCAGCGGCACGTCCCGGTTGGGCCGGGTGCTGATCCGGGTCCAGTGACGGCCGCCGCGACCCGGAACCACGATCGCGTCGCCGCGATGCTGCTGGAAAACCCTGAGCAGTTCTGCGGTGTCTATCATTTTGTCTCCCCTGTAGATGGTTGGTTCGATTTCGCGTCCAGTCCGGGCGGGCGCTTGACGAGTTCCGGCAGCATTGCGCGCTCGAAGAATTGCACGCCGACCTGTGCCAGGCGTGCGTCGCCTATCGTGGCTGCCGCATGCGGCCCGGACTTCTTCCATTCCTTGTACTCATCGGGGTAGGCAAGCCCCATCGAGCGGGCGAGCAGTTGCACGTAGTTGAACACCTGCGTCGCGCCGGCGGCTTCGAGTCCGCACAATTCGCGGTAGCACTGGTGAAATAACGTCACCACGGCGTCGGCTCGATGCGCGTCGGCGAGACGCAGCGTATTGCGGACCATGTCCGCCATCGCAGCGGGAACACTCGCGAGTTGCGCGCACATGTATCCGGGGGCGGCATAATCGTCTTCGACGACCTCGATTCCCGGAATCAGCCGCAGCAGGGCCGGTGCTTTCGCGTTGACTTTCACCTTATCGTTGAAGCCCACGTGCTTGTGCAGCAGCACGCGCAGAGGCACGGGGTGCGTCAGCAGCGCTGCCAGCGCGTCGCGATGCTCGTAGAGCAGATCGACGAAATAATCGAGCGCAAAGTCGGCCGGGTAAGCCTGCCCCATGAAGTCCGTCATGTGAGAGTGGCACGACGGACACCACGCTACGACCCGCTCGCGCTGAAGGTGGTTGAACTTGGTGACGGTACGATGGGCCATGCCGTCGGCCGCCGTCTGATTCGCATCTTTGGACGAGCCGCAGCAATAGTCGGGGCCGCCGGCCGGCTGCACGTCGAAGCCGAGCCGGCGCAGGATGTCGACGCAACTGTGGATGATGTCGCCGTGCCGCAAGACGTTGCAGCCATACCAGAACGTGATCCGCTCGCCCATTGCTCCTCCCGATCCGTGCGCTACATCCAGTTCCTGATTTCTTCTTCCGTCAACTGCAGCTTGGCGAACCCTCTGACGCGCTCGAAGAAATCGCGGTCGACGCGGCCCGCGATTTGCTGCGGGCCGCCCAAGCCGCCGGAGGCGACCATACGGGCGATACGCACCATCATCATCGGATTCACGTTCTCCGGACAGGCGGGAACGCAACTGCCGCTGCGTATGCACACCGCGGCCCAGCCCAGGGCTTGCAGGGTTCCCGGCTCGCCCTTTAGCAACGAGAGTATCCCGGTTGCGACCGCCTGGGGTTCGGCGCCTGCAAGTGGCGCGCTGTAACGGGCCATGGGGCACGCTTCGACGCACTTTCCACATCGCGTGCAGGCGCCGAGGATACGTTCCGTCTCCCGGTGGATAAACGCCTTCAGTGCGCCCGTCGCCCGTGCCTGTTCAGCCATATTCGAGATGTTTCAGCCAGATAAGCCAACATGATATACCCTAAGGCCGCGCGAAACCTGCGCAAGGGGGAGCACGATGGATTAAACTGTCGGTCTATTGGCCCGGAACGAACGCTGGCAAGGGCTGGTATACAACTACAATTTCTAATCAGGAGATTCGGCATGGCTACAGGCACAGTGAAGTGGTTCAACGCGACCAAGGGTTTCGGGTTCATACAGCCGGAAGATGGCTCGAAAGACGTGTTCGTGCATATCTCGGCGGTGCAGGGCGCGGGCCTGTCCACGCTCAACGAGGGCCAGAAGGTTCAATTCGAACTGGTCAAGGGCAAGGATGGCAAGACCTCGGCCGGAAACCTGAAAGCCGTATGACGTTGCGCGGGCATCGCGTTCGCGCGGGCCGGGGAACGCCTCGGCGATGAACCTGATCTGACTGGCGCGCGGGCGGGCGCGCTGAAGCATGCTGCTTGAACAACCGGGCCGGATCGGCCCGCTGCGGCTGAAAAACCGGGTGGTGATGGCGCCGATGGGCACCAACTACAGCACCACCGACGGACTGTCCAGCGAACGCGACAAGCTCTATTACGCGGAACGCGCGCGCGGCGGCGTGGCGATGATCATGACCGAGGCGATGGTCGTCACCGAACATGCGCGCTCGCATCACAATTCGCTGTGCTGTTTTCACGACCGGTTCATCCCCGGACTCGCCAGCCTCGTCGAGTCGATCAAGGCGCATGATTGCCGTGTCTTCGGGCAGTTGAACCACCGCGGCGCGCTGCTGCGGCGCTCGGTGCTCAACATGGAGCCCGTCGGCCCTTCCCCCTGGAAGAACCCGAACACCGGCGACGCCGTAAGGCCGCTCGCGATACCCGAAATCGTCGCCATCCAGAAGTTGTTTGTCGAGGCCGCGCGGCGGCTATGTCAGGCCGGCTACGACGGCGCCGAGATACACGCCGGGAACGGCTATCTGTTCCAGCAGTTTTTCACGCCGCGCATCAACCGGCGTACGGATAGTTATGGCGGCTCGTTCGACAATCGTGCACGGTTTCTGATCGAGACCATCCGCAGGGTCAGGGATGCGCTGCCCGATTTCCCCTTGATCGTACGGCTGAGCGCGAGCGAGTTTGTGGCAGGAAGTTATACCGAGGCGGAGATCATCGAACTCGCCGTGCGGCTCGAACGCGAGGCCGTCGCTGCGCTCGACCTCTCAGGAGGCAGCAACGAAAGTCCGCAGTTATCGAAGTACTGCATCCAGCCGCCGTCGTTTGGGCGCGGCTGCCTGGGGCCGTATGCGAGGCCGATCAAACAGGCGGTGAAGATACCGGTATTCGTGGCGGGCCGCGTCGTCGATCCCGAAGATGCGGAAGCCTTGCTGCGCGACGGCTGCGCGGATTTCGTGTCCGTCGGGCGCGCGCTGTACGCCGATGCGCACTGGTGCCTCAAGGCGTTCGGGCACGCGCAAGCGCCGATCCGCAAGTGCATCGCGTGCAACATCTGTTTCGAGCGGCTCACGCTGGAAAAGGACGTCGCCTGCGTGCACAACTCGATGATAGGCACGGAATTCGAGGCACTCGAGCATGCCGAGCCGCAACTGTTTCCCGCGCTGCGGACCGCGGCGCCAAAGCGGGTGCTGGTGCTGGGCGCCGGCGTGACCGGCGTCGAGGCGGCGCGCGCCGCTGCAAGCCGTGGTCATCATGTCGAGGTGTGGGAAAAGTCAGCGACGGTCGGGGGGCAGATGCCGTTGGCAATCGCCGCGCCCGATAAACGCGAGGTCGAACCAGTCTGGAGCTATCGCTGGGAGCTGGTAAAGGCGCTCGGCGTGCCGGTGCGTACCTCGACGCACGCAACGGCGGCGGCCATCAGGAAATACGCGCCCGACTTTGTCATAGTCGCCACGGGGGCACGACCGCGTCCATGCCCGTTCGATATTTCCGGCCTTGACGCCTCGGTGCGCGTCCTGCACGCATGGGAGGTACTGCGCAACCCGGCGCAGATTGCGGCCGCGGCAGCGGTCACGATCATCGGCGGGGGCATGGTGGGCGTGGAGACGGCGGACCTGCTGACGCTGCAGGGCAAGCGCTGCACCATCATCGAAGCACTCGACACCGTCGCGGGCGGTATGGCGCGCAACAACCGCATGGAACTCATAGACCGCCTGCTGGCGCGGGGCACCGTTATTCTTATCAACGCCGCAGTAGAAAAAGCGCATGGCACGAGCCTCGAGGTGCGCGCGGCGGACGGCAGCCAGCGCAGCATCGTCATCGGCGACTGCCTGGTGATTGCCACCGGCCCCGAACCCGACCGCGACATGGTGCCGGTGCTGGAGGAGACAGGGGTTGAATACGCGCTCGCCGGCGACTGCAACCGGCCGGGGGATTTCCTGACCTGCCTGCGCGATGCATGGATGGTGGCGCTGAGCATCGAGGATCGTTTCCGCAATAATTTGTTTCCCTCCCCCTCGATGGGGGAGGGCCAGGGAGGGGGTGATAGTCACTATGACTCGCAACGTTTTCACCCCCATCCCAACCTTCCCCCCTCAAGGGGGAAGGAGTTTCCATGAAATCGTGAAACGCGGTATCGATTGGATCGGAGGCTAGCATGAACCAAGCGAACTACGAGATCTACGCCGTCAAATATGCGACACGCGAAGCGCGGCGCAGCGACCATTTCGTCGGCGGGGACCCGCACGATGCGCCGATGGCGATGGATTATTTCGTGTGGGTGATCCGCAACCCCGGGCGGTTGTTCGTGGTCGACACCGGCTTTTCGAAGGAGATGGCGGCGAAGCGCAAGCGCGAGTTCCTGCGCAGCCCCGCGCAGGGCCTTGCGTTGCTCGGCATCGAAGCCTCCGGCGTCAAGGATGTGATCCTGACTCACTTGCATTACGACCACGTGGGCACGTTCCACGATTTTCCGCAGGCGCAGTTTCACCTGCAGGACGACGAGATGAGCTACGTCACCGGACGTTACATGCGGCACCAACGCTTCAACCACGGCTACGAGGTCGAGGATGTGGTGGGAATGGTGCGACTGGTCTATAAGGATCGGGTCAGTTTTTATAACGGCGCGGCTGATCTCGCGCCGGGAATCAGCGTGCATCGCATCGGCGGGCATACTGCGGGTATGCAGTGCGTGCGTGTTGCGACCGCACGGGGATGGGTGGTGCTGGCCTCCGACACCAGCCACTACTACGAGCACATGGAAGCCGGCCGCTGTTTTCCCACCACGTTCCATCTTGGTGAGGTATTGGATGGCTACGACACGCTGCGCCGGCTGGCCGATACACCCCAACACATCATTCCAGGCCATGACCCGCTGGTGATGGAGCGCTATCCCGCGCCATCGAAGGAACTCGAGGGTATCGTCGTCAGGCTGGATGCGACGCCTAAGGTGTAGGGTGCGCTTGCGCACCGATTGCCGGATGGTGCGCAAGCGCACCCTACGTCAATTTTTTTTCGATTGTGAAATGGAATAAGCCGGCGTAGCCAGAACCGGGATAGTATCCGACGCGGGCTCCCGCGGATTCCCGCAGCTCACTCGACGCGGATGTTGGCTGCGCGCACGATCGCGCCGGAGCGCTCGCTCTCGCGCTGCTGCATCGCCGCGAATTCCTCGGGAGAAGCCGTGACCGGCTCGGCACCGATGAGGGCGAGCGCGGCGCGCCCTTCGGCACTTTGCATGACGCGGGTGAGTTCGCGGTTCAGGCGCAGGACGATTTCGCGCGGGGTTCCGGCTGGCGCGTAGACGCCATGGACGGATTCGATACTCATGTCAGTTCCTGCCTCGGCCATTGTCGGCGTATCGGGGAACATCGCCGAGCGCGTGGTGCGCGCCACGGCGAGCAGGCGCAGTCTGCCGGTCTTGATATGCGGGATCACCGGGGCCGTGTCGATCATGAAGTCGAGCCGGTTGCCGAGCATGTCGGTGAGCGCCAGCGCCGTGCCCTTGTATGGCACGTGCGTCGCCTGGATTTTCGCCGTGTGCAAGAACATTTCGGCGGCAATGTGCAGCCCGCTGCCAACGCCGCCTGAGCCGTAGCTCAGCTTGCCGGGGTTGGCCCGGGCATACGCGATCAACTCGCCGACGTTGCGCACTGGCAAACTCGCGCGCACCACCAGCAGCATCGTAACGCTTGTCACCGGGGCGACCGGCACCAGATCCCTGGTCACATCGATGCTGAGCTTGTACAGGTGGCGGCTGATGGTGATGGGGCCGCCTGACGAATAGAGCAGGGTATAGCCGTCCGGCGCGGCCTTGGCCACTACTTCAATGCCGAAGGCGCCGTCGGAGGGCGGAGCAGGGGTGCCCCTTCAGGGGATGCGACCCCGGAGATGGATGCGGTGCCCGCGGTAAATCCAACGGCGCGCATTCCGACTCGCGGACGTTCACATCCCGCAAGCGGGAACCCTGCTCACTGCTCGCGGGCGCCCGCCCGCGCCGGCACGGTTGTCGATGACGATCGATTGGCCCAGCGCCTCGCCAAGCCGCGGCGCGAAGGCGCGCGCGATCACATCGACGGCGCCGCCCGGCGCGAAGTTGACGACCAGTCGAATCGGCTTGACGGGCCAGGTCTGTGCCCAGACGGGCGATGCGAACGCAAATGCGGCGGCAATCGGAAAACAGGCAAGCAGGTGCATGGTCCCTCCTTGCAAACAGATACCAAGAATACACCTCGCGGCCATGACGCCTACTCGACCTTGATGTTGCCGGACTTGACCACCTTCGACCAGGTGGCGATTTCCCGGGCGATGACACGCGCGAACTCCTCGGGCGTGGTGTGCACGGACTCGGCGGCATCGGCGCGAAAGATTTCCTGCACGTCGGGCTGCTTGAGGAAGTCCGCGATCGCCTGATTGAGCCGCGCAACGATCTCCTTGGGCGTTCCGGCGGGCGCCCACATGCCGCTCCAGGCGTCCGCCAGGTAACCGGGCAGCAGCTCGCTGACCGCAGGCAGATCGGGCAGCGCCGGCGAGCGCCGTGCGGCGGTGACCGCGAGGCCGCGCAACTTCTGCGCCTTGATGTGCGGGAGCATGGTGGGCACGCCGGAGTACATGAGCTGGATCTGTCCGGCGAGCAGATCGATGGTCGCGGGAGCCTGGCCCTTGTACGGGACGTGGATCATCCGGGTCTGGGTCATCTGCTGAAAGAGCTCGCCCGCGAGATGGAAGTTGGTGCCGGCGCCGGTCGAGCCGTATCGGACGGTGTCGGGCGCCGCGCCCACGAGCGCGATGAACTCCTTCAGGGTGGTCGCTTTCACCGACGGGTGCACGACCATGACCAGCGGCCCGGTGACGATCATCGAAATCGGCGCGATGCCCTTGACCGGATCGTAAGGCAGCTTGTAGAGGGCCGCGCTGATGGCAAAGCTCGACGGTACCACGGCGAGCGTGTAGCCGTCCGGGTTGGCGCGCGCCACGATTTCGGACCCGATCCTGCCGCCGGCACCGGCGCGGTTGTCGACGATGAACTGCTGGCCGAACTCTTTGGAAAACCGCGCCGCAAGCATGCGCGCAACGCGATCAGTATTGCCGCCGGGCGTGAACGGCACCACTATGCGCACCGATTTCGCGGGCCATTTTTCGGTTTGGGCGTGTGCGGTCGGCAAGGTCGCGGCGAATGCCAGCAACAGTAATGCCTGTCTTCTCTTCATCGGGGCGTATTCCTGTAGGGCGCAACGTGGCGCATGCAATGAATTATATCGCCATGCAGCGGGTTGGATGATCAGCGCAGTCGCTTACTGGTATGATTTCCGCTGCTCCGATCGCCTCGACACGCCACAGGAATCCCCATGACGACGAAACCCGCCGCAGTTCCCCCGGAGTTCAATCAGCTTTCGACGGCCGAGCGCGACCGCCGCTGGCAGCGCATCCGTCAGGAGATGGCCAGTCGGAGAGTTGACTGCCTGCTCCTCAACGGCAATTCGGGGCGCTGGAACGAAATGAACGCCAACATCAGATACGTCTGCGGCTACGCAGATCCGCTTTCCGGTACGTGCTACGCTATTTTTCCCGGCAGCGGCGAAGGCACGCTCATTACGCAGATGACGACCAAGCGCAGCGTCCACCGCATGTCCTGGTTCGGGGATATCCGCGGCCTGTCGACCGTGAACCTGCCGCAGATAGCCGAGGAGCGCCTGACGGAGCTGAATCTTGCGGGAGGGACGCTGGGTCTGGCCGGGATGGTGTTTCGGCAGGAGGAAAATATCGGACTGCCGTGGAACATGCTGGATGCGATCCGCAAGCGGCTGCCGGGGCTGAAGGTCGTGGATGTCACCGATATATTCTTCGAGTTGCGGTCCGTGAAAAGCGCAGAGGAGATTTACTGCCTCGAGCAATCGGCGAAACTGGTGGACATTGGATTCGAAGCGCACCGGAGCGCCTGGCGGCCCGGCATCACCGAACGCGAATACTACTCTGCGATCGTGCATGCGATGGACGCGGCGGGCGCCGAACCGCCGACGTTCCTGCTCATGGAGTCTGGAAAACTGGGCGGGCCCTGGCTTACCCAGGATCCGATACCGTCCAGCCGGATCCTGGAGCCGGGCGACTACATTGTGAGCGAGACCAGCCCGAAGTGGGCCGGCTACCAGGCGCAGGGGCTGCAGTGCGTGGTGCTCGGCAAGCCCACGTCCGAAATGAAGGAACTGGTCAAATACGGCGCCGAGGTCTGGCACAAGTGCACCGCGCAGATCCGTCCAGGCAATACTCTGGAGGCGGTGGTCCATGCTGCGGATGAAGTGATAGCAAAGGCGCGCGCCCGGTTGGGTCCCCTCGCCGATACGCTCCCTCTGCATTGCTCTTATGCGGGACTGGGAGGACCCGACCCCGCGGCGCGGCCGGCGGTCATCCAGCCGAACCAGGCATTCATGCCCGAGATAGGACCGAGCGGCGGCCGCCAGTCGCCGCAACCCCCCTGGCGCATGAATGGCGGCTATCTCGTGGTCAGCACCAATGACAAGCCCCGTCATTTTCAAGGCAAGTATTCCATCCAGGAACGATTGTTGACAGCCCTCGACGTATAGAGTGCCAAGCCGCGCGCATTCCAGCCGCTCACTCGACGCGGATGTTGGCCGCGCGGACGATCGCGCCGGAGCGCTCGCTCTCGCGCTGCTGTATGGCCGCGAATTCCTCGGGAGAAGCCGTAACCGGCTCGGCGCCGATGAGGGCGAGCGCGGCGCGCCCTTCGGCACTCTGCATGACGCGGGTGAGCTCGCGGTTCAGACGCATGACGATCTCGCGCGGCGTACCGGCCGGCGCGTAGATGCCGTGCACGGAATCCACACTCATCTCCGTTCCCGCTTCGGCCATCGTCGGCGTGTCGGGGAACATCGGCGAGCGCGTGGTGCGCGCCACGGCGAGCAGGCGCAGTCTGCCGGTCTTGATATGCGGGATCACCGGGGCCGTGTCGATCATGAAGTCGAGCCGGTCGCCGAGCATGTCGGTGAGCGCCAGCGCCACGCCCTTATACGGCACGTGGGTAGCCTGAATTTTCGCCGTGTGCAAAAACATTTCGGCGGCGATATGCAGCCCGCTGCCAACGCCCCCGGAACCGTAGCTCAGCTTGCCGGGGTTGGCCCGGGCATACGCGATCAACTCGCCGACGTTGCGCACTGGCAAACTCGCGCGCACCACCAGCAGCATCGTAACGCTTGTCACCGGGGCGACCGGCA
>Ga0082335_1003781_pt1 | contig 24221 bp, 24 predicted proteins | sample Subgrocontami58m_FD_72375 | JGI IMG/M metagenome (GOLD analysis project Ga0082335, IMG submission 72375) | Subsurface groundwater microbial communities from S. Glens Falls, New York, USA - GMW37 contaminated, 5.8 m (SPADES assembly) (version 2) ...
AGAAGTAACAGACAAAGAATTAAAAAGTGTCCATATAGAGACGTCTGATTTCCATGGCGAATGGAACTATAAAATTAAACCGATAACAGATACAATGTAAAGGTTATTTATTTTCAATCCCTAAAGTAATCAAGTATCTCTCTCCAAGCGCTATCAGCAGCCGCGCTTCCACGATGACACTCGTCAACAACCACAAGATCAAAGAAATCTCTGCTAAACTCTTTATATGCGTCCTCGCTATAGTTCGTTAATCCTTGATAAAGGGCAAGGTATATCTCCTGTAATACATTCGCTTTATTAGACGCGTGGTTTTGCCAGGATTTCGAGCACTTTCAAGTCAAGGAATCTCTTGGATGCCGCTGATTTTATGAGGCATACCGTGTCAGCCCCTCTGCCTGTGCCCGCAACGGCAACGACTTCCTCAAGCTCCGGGATGAGCCCTCCATCGCATGCCTCCATGACAATCTCGCAGCAGACCTTGACTCCCTCTCCCAGACGGCGCAGGGACTGGGCAACGATCATCGTTGGGTAGAGACCATTGAATTTCTGGGTAAATGCCGTTTCGATGGAGTGGGTGAGGATGGTAGTGGTATAAATCTTGCCGCCATACTTTAAAATCTCTTCCTTATTTTCAGGTAGAAACTCTATATGGTTTGGTTCTTTGTAACCTGCGGAGTGTGTGACGACTACAAGGTTTACTCCCTTACCGTGGAGTTTCCTGGCCATAGCAACGCCCGTGTCCCCAACGGTCGTTGCAACGACTACGTGTTTATAGCCTTCGGCAACTAATGATGCCGTTATTTCCAGACACTTTTCGGTGTTTTCTTTTCCAGACTTATCAAAGTAATGGACTTCTCGTATCATCGCAATGCCTCCGATCAATGAAAATTACCAGGAACCACAGATCCCTCAGATTACACAGGTGCTACAAACAGTGCCCATTTATAGAAAGTGCGGTGTAAGATGTCAAGGAGTTTTTACGGGTAAGGTATGTGTGTTTTTTGCCAGTCTGTTGACTTTCCATTTCATTTCTGATAATTTTACCGTACCAATTTCCCAACAACATACGTAAGGATATTAGACATGTCACAGTTAACTCATTTTGATGAACAGGGCGCATCACGCATGGTGGACGTCGGCGGGAAGGAAGTTACCGACAGGATTGCCACTGCACACGCAAAGATTACGATGAAGCCGGAGACTTTTAGGCTTATTCTAGATAAAAAGATACAGAAAGGGGACGTCTTTGAGGTGGCGCGCGTGGCCGGTATTATGGCGGCGAAGCAGACCTCTGCACTCATTCCTATGTGTCATCCGCTTAACCTGTCCGGCGTGAAGATTGATTACACGCATAACTCTGTGGATACCATTGACATATTTTCAGAGGTGCGGGTTACCGGGAAGACAGGGGTAGAAATGGAAGCCATTACCGCCGCCGCGGTCTGCGCAATTACGATATACGACATGTGTAAATCGGCAGACAAAGGGATGGTGATAAGCGACGTCCATCTGGTAAAGAAATCGGGCGGAAAGAGCGGTTCGTTTGTATTTGGGAAAGGTTCTGCCTAAACTCCTTTCAATACTCTTTGCGCCAATTCATTCGGCAAGGCGGCCTCCTGTATTTTTTTGGAAGCTGCTTCGGTGTTGTAAGGCACGCGTTTGAAGTCGAGATGCTTTGATGTGGCGTCAAAGACGACGTAGCACGCATGCGGATTCCCGTCCCTTGGCTGACCTACCGAACCCACATTGATGTAATACCTCCAATCTTTCGTGAAATCAATATCGAAGGACTCGACCTTGTTTGTGGATTCTCTTTCAATAAGCATGAGCCTCATATCATAACTATCCGCAGGTATCAGGACGGATGCGTTTACGGTCCTGATTTCCTTCGAATAAATATACGCCGCAGGCCGGTGTGTGTGTCCACCAAAAGTTATCTTTGACCAGAGTGTTACATACTTTAATGAGCCTGCATTCCTGACATAGTCATATCCGCGCGGGTATGACGGGGTACTGTGCACGATTTCAAAGCCTTCTTTGCTAAACTTCATTCTCAGGGGCAGCGTTCTTAGAAATTTGAGATTTTCTTTTGTCAAGACGCCTTTTGTCCAATCTATGGCAGCCTTTGCTATGGGGTTCATTTCACTGGTGAGCGATGGCTCGCCTGCCGCTTCCCTGTCGTGATTTCCGCCGATTGCTATCCCTTTTTTTTCCAACGACATGATTGCCTTCAGCAGGTCTTCCTGCTGTGAGGGAACGAGATACGGCTGGTCTGTGATTGTGCGTACGTTTTCTATGCTGATTTTTTTTCTGCCAACGGTTAAAAACCGGGCGATGGCGCAGCATTCGTTTGGCGACGCTCCATACCCAACGATGTCTCCGGTTATCAATACGTTGTCAATGGGATGCTCCTTTTCAGCGATTTCTTTAATCACGGCTAAAAAGGCGTCCATATTGCCATGTATGTCTGACAGGATAATGTATTTCATGGTTTTTTATTATATTAAGGTAGTGAATGAATTCAGATGCTGCTCAACATGTTTTTTAATTCCTCTGCCGATGAAATTCTATTTGACACATTTACGTCCAATAGACCCTTTATAACTTCTTCTAGTTTTTGTGGGAGGTGACTGTTTATTTGTCTGGGTAAAATTTTTTCGATCTGCCATAAATTCTTTGTTAAAATCTGGTAGAGAATTAAGCCGACGGAGTAGAGGTCTGTTTTGCCATCAATCCTGATGTTGGAAGAGATGGCCTCATAATGAACCTTTCTCGGCAGGTCTTTCAGGGAGTTAAGCATCTGGAGTTGTTCCGGAGACGCATACTCCCTGCTAATGCCCTTAATAATTCCGCCTCTTTTAATGGCCAATTCAAAGTCAATGAGATGTACTACGTTGGTTTTTTGGTTAAGAATCAGATGACCGGGTTTCAAATCGCAGTGAACATAATGTTTATTGTGAAGGTGTTGCAAAGGGTCGCAAACGGTCATAAATAATTTTATGGCTTCGTCAATAATTTCGGCTTTTGCAACGTCTCTTTCTTTAAAGTAATCCACGAGGTCGTATCCGTTGATGTGTTGTAGCACGATAAAATTTTGTTTGATCAGGAATTTTTCGTCCCGGAATAACTCTCCCTGTCCAAAATCGTGGGCAATCGGTATCTGGGAATGGCTGAGTTCCTTTAATAAGTAGTACTCCTCTGAGAAGTCGGCGTCGGGTGAATATTTTATCCCTCTTTCCGGTAGGTTAGTTAAGACGGCATAATTGGACTTATGAAGTTCCGCCTGACATTTAAAGTCATTGAACTGATATTTATTAATCTTGTATACGGACATATAAATTTAAATATCGTCAGAAATGAGAAATTTTTGAGATTATAACGGAATATATCAGCAAAACAAGAATTTTCAGTTTTTTTGAGGAAAATACTTACGATTAAATTGGGTTTATGGTGGTGGTTGAAATAGGCCAATGCGGTAAATCGGGCGATATAAAGGGGGGATGCTGTATAAGTATATGTTTTCTAATATGTTATATTGTTGGGAATATGAGCCAGGTGCTGTGAAAGACTTACACAATATCTATAGTTGAAATTAATCGGAGTGTTATGCAGTTGATTATATAAAAATAAGTCATATCTGTATTATGTACAGGAATTATAAATTATAAAATCTGTCATAAGTGTGGAGCAGACCTTCGTGTTCATGGTTTTGGAATAAATGTTGCTGCTTCTAGATAAATTTTGTTAAATGACCTTGTCGCATAGTATTTATTTGGCAAAGGTTTATCGAAAAGGAGGTGGATAGATATGCAGGCATAAAAATTCAGAGAAAGTTAATTTAATTATTGTAATTAATTTGTGTAAAAGGTAGTATTTTGCTAGGAGAGGAATGGATTTATGAAACGAGTTTTTAATAAAAAAACAATAAGTGTGTGGTTATTGTTGATAACGGTGGGATTACTATTTAATTTGGGGACAGTTGCAGCTGCCGATCCAAGCGGCGCATCAACTTATTCTGATAGCATCGGGGGTTTAAAATACGCTGTTAATTTTAGCTGGACGTTGTTAGGCGCATTTCTGGTATTCAGCATGCAGGCGGGATTTGCCTTCTTGGGCGGGTTTTTAAGGCAAAAGAACATGCTGAGTTACATGGCGCATTGTTTTATAGATTCTACGTTTGGCGCAATGGTTTTCTACTTCTTTGGGTTTGCGCTGATGTTTGGTGGTTCAAAACTGGCGCCGGGGCTTGATAGTGGCACCCCATTCGTCGGAAATGATGGTTACATGCTTTTGGGGAATTCGTACGATGTCCAGACGATTATGTTCTGGCTCTTCCAGATGGTATTTGCCACAAAGACAGTTTCCATTATTGCAGGCGCCGTCGCCGAAAGGTTGAAATTTGGGGCGTATCTGACTTATAGCTTCCTGGTATGCGGTTTGGTTTATCCGATTTACGGTCATTGGGTATGGGGTGGCGGTTGGTTAAGCACCCTGCCTTTTGGCGCAGGGGTAAAGGATTTTGCGGGATGCGCTTGTGTGCATACCGTTGGCGGTATTCTGGCTTTATGTGGGGCTATTGTACTTGGTCCAAGGAAAGGGAAATTTAATCCAGACGGCAGCCCCAATCCTATTCCAGGGCATAACCTTGTATACGTTGTCATTGGTACATTCATCCTTGCCTTTGGTTGGTTCGGATTTAATGCCGGCAGCACCCTCGCAGCGACAGATTTGCGTATAGCTGTAGTTGCAAGCAATACGTTCATTGCCGCAGCCGCTGGTGCTACCATAATGTTGTTTTTAACATGGGCTATGACGGGCTACATTGATGTTCCTTATATATGCAACGGCGCATTGGCTGGTCTGGTGGCTATTACCGCGCCTTGTGCTTATGTGGCGCCTTGGGCTGCTGTAGTAATTGGTGTGCTTGCAGCCTTGGCTATGAGAGGCACAATATGGTTAGTAGAAGTAAAGATGAAGGTTGACGATCCTCTCGGTGCGGTTGCCGTTCACGCTACGAATGGTATCTGGGGTATGCTTGCTGTTGGCTTTTTTGCAGACGGCACCTATGGCGGCGTAAGCGGTTTAATTACCGGGTCGGGATGGCAGTTGCTTGCCCAATTTATCGGAACGATAGTCGCCATGGCGTGGTCGTTCGCATGGGGTTTTGCCATATTTTCCATAATGAGATATCACATGAATCTCAGGGTCTCAGATCTTGTGGAATATGAAGGTTTGGATATCCATATTCACGGTACTCCTTGCTATCCGGTTGAGTCGGGTATCGTTTCTCTGGGCGGTGTGCCGATTGAGGAAGTCAGGAAGGCAGACGAGGAGCAGACATCTTTGCTTGAGCGTGCGATGAGCAAGGATGCGACGCGAGAGAAGATATATTCGGACAAACTTGGGCGCTGGGTATACGCATTAGTAAAGCCTAGTAAGGCAACACCAAAGAAATAGTTTATTAATCGAGTTTAATATGAATTAGATGGAGGTTTTTCATGAAAAAGATTGAAGCAATAATCAGGCCAGAGAAGTTTAACATCGTCAGGGATGCCTTGACGGAATTAGGTTATCCTGGTATGACCGTTACAGAAGTAAAAGGGCACGGCAGCCAGAAGGGTATTAGCGAGGTGTGGCGTGGAAGAAGATACCGCGTAGATCTCTTGTCAAAGATCAAGCTTGAAATAGTTGTTAAGGATTCAGAAGTAGAGAAAATCGTTAATACCATTATCAGTGAATCACAGACCGGCAGTATTGGTGACGGAAAGATATTCATCTTTAATGTGGAAAATGTGTATCGTATCCGCACAAAAGAGATTGGCGAGGCTGCGGTTTAACCGGAATTGTTGTGCTTTAGATTTTTGACTGGCCGGTGTTGTCCTGCTTTTTTTGGGCAGGACAACGCCGGCAGGATTTGAGGAAACATGAAACTAAAAAGATATTCACTGTCTATCTTGGTCACATGCGTACTGATCGCTTCGGTGAGAACCGCGCTTGCTGGTGATCCGGGCGGCGCATTAACGTATTCTGACAGCGTACAGGGATTGAAATTTTCAGTAAACTTTGCGTGGACGTTGTTGAGCGCCTTTTTAGTTTTCAATATGCAGGCGGGTTTTACCTTTCTTGGCGCGGGTTTTGTTCAAAAGAAGAATGCGCTCAATTATCTAGCAATGAGTTTTATGGATTTTTGCATTGGGGCGTTAATTTTTTGGTTGTTTGGTTTTGCCCTTATGTTTGGCGGTTCAAAACTAACGCCGGGTCTTCTGGAGGGAAACCGTTTTATTGGTTACAGCGGTTTCCTGTTGTTAGGGGATTCTTATGATGTGCATACATCTGTTCTTTGGATGTTCCAGATAATGTTTGCGGCAACAGCCTGCACAATCGTTACCGGAGCGGTGGCGGAAAGATTTAAATTCCATGCGCACATCATTTATAGCATGTTTTTGTGTGGGGTGATGTATCCTGTATTTGGTCATTGGATGTGGGGCAAAGGCTGGCTGGAGACGTTGCCTTTCGGAGTTGGGGCGAGGGATTTCGCCGGTTCCGGCGTAGTGCACGGTATGGGCGGTTTGGTTGCATTTATTGCCGCATGGTTAATAGGTCCGAGATTCGGGAAGTACAATCCCGATGGTAGCGCTAACGTGATACATGGCCACAACCTGGTTTATATTGTGATAGGGACGCTTATCTTGATCTTTGGATGGTTTGGTTTCAATGCAGGCAGTACCCTTGCCGTTACGGACCTCAGGGTGTCAGTAATAGCGGTAAATACTTTACTATCAGCGGCGGCGGGCGCAGTCACCCTTATCTATCTTTCTTATTTCATGACAAAGAAGTCGGATATTATTATGGCCTGTAACGGGGCGCTGGCTGGTTGCGTGGCAATTACGGCGTCCGGCGCGTACGTTCCCCACTGGGCTGCAATTGTAATCGGGCTTATAGCGAGCTTGACAACAAGGCTCTCCCTTTATTTTATCGAAAACAAGCTGAAAATTGATGACCCGGTTGGCGCTATTTCTGTTCATGGTGCAAATGGGCTATGGGGCTTACTCTCCGTTGGCATCTTTTCAGACGGCACTTACGGGGGCGTTAGAGGGGTGATAGTCGGTTCCTATTGGCAGCTTCTCTCCCAATTTATCGCCTGTGTTACACTGATAGCCTGGTGTTTTGGGATGGCTTTCTTGTTTTTCTTCGTTTTAAAACGCCTGCTGGGACTGAGGGTCCCCGTCAATATTGAACGTTCCGGCATAGATACTTATGAGCATGGCACAAGTTGTTATCCGGGGTCGTAATTGTAAAAAATGAATGGTATAATGCGAATCAGTTAACAATCCTTTCTACAACACATAGCAAAGATTAGCCGTTTTGTAACATAACTTTCAAACACGCAGGTTATCGTAAAAATATGGTTGGGTCTTTGGTTGTTTCAATAAATAATCTTTTCCGTTTTTCTTCCTGTAGTATCCTGTCTTTTGCGCTATTTTCGGTTTTTCTGTCGAATTATTAAGTAGTTGATTTTGAGATTGACTTATAATTCAGATATGGTACTGTTGGTTCAAAGCAACCGCATATCGTATCGAGCAAATTACGTGCAAAATAGTGGCTATTAATATAAAATAAGTCTTAAAGCTGCTGTCCACAAGGTGCTGTGGTCGCGGCAGATATTTGATAGTTATATAGGCACAATTTTTGTTAGTATTCTACTGATTTACTAATGTTTAAAAAATGATTTACTTTGAATTTTTATAGAGTAGTATATACCCGCTTAAAGTCATATATATGCTTAACTCGATACCCTGTTATTGTGCTGTAAAGATAGTTTTCCTATGCCTGTTTGTGTCTTTCCCTGCATTTTCTCAAAACTATGTGGTCAATGCAGTCTTGGAGAAAAAGGAGCAGGGCGCAGACATTAAAACCAGCATAATACGCAGGGAATCCCTGATTATCAAGGACAAGCGGGTTTATATACAGTTAATACTTGATGAAGGCGCACGAAATATTACAAATCATAAGAGATACAAGGAGATAACATACTTACTGCCCAAGGAGGTGGTTTATGACGATGCCAGCAAATGTATTTATTACTACGCGGATAGCGCCGAAATAGAAGTGGGCCGGGCAAAGAGTTTTTTTGGTCTCATGCCTTACATCGCTTTAGTTAAGGGCGTAACGATAGTAAGTTCTCCCGCTGACGCGAAACTGGTAATTTCACTGGGGGACAATAAACAGGGAATTCCAAAGTCGGTGATACATTCCGAAGAAAACATGGAAGCAACCTTGAGCAGAAAGTGTGGCCAATGTCACGTATTGGAATATATATTTTCTCATAAGAACTGGATTGAGGAAGATATCCTGCACGCGTTTAACAGAATGCAGATGGATGGAGAAGAAAGCTTTACAGATGACGAACAGAAGATAATTGATTTATTCAAAAAATACCAGAGAGGCGAAATAGATAAGGGGAAACTCGCCGAGTTCAAGTCATTAAAAGAGCTTGGAGAAAAAGACGTTGCAAATATTGCCGAAAACGTTTACATGAATACGTGCGTGCCCTGCCACAATCCTTCAAAGATGGCGGATGTTTCCCTGCTGTATTCGAAGCGAAGGTGTAAGAGTATTGTTGATCGCATGAAGGAAAAGGAGCCATCCCTTTTTTTGCAGAAAGATATGGACATGCTTGCCGGTTATTTGTGGGAGATAAAGCTTAAACCATGTGAGAACTGACGTATTTATCAGCTCGACGACTCAAAGGTTTTTAAGATAAACCTTAGTTTACCTCATTAGAACATTTAAGAGGGGAGGTGATTGAATGACGTAGTATACATTTATATTTATGTAATATAGGTTTTTCTTGTTCCATTTGGTAAAGAGCAGTTTGTTTAATGATATTGGCTTACAATTTTGTGGTAAAAGGGAGTTAGTTTATAATTTTAAAAAGGAGAGGGAAATGAGAAAAGGAGCCTTTTTGGGCATGTCGTCGGTTTTTGTTTTAACGATGATAGTGCTGTTTGCATCAAGTGCGATGGCAGGAGAAGCGCCGAAGATTGATACAGGGGATAATTCGTGGTTGCTTGCGTCATCGGCTCTCGTATTAATTATGACGCCGGGACTCGCCCTGTTTTATGGCGGTATGGTAAGGGCGAAGAATATGGTAAACACGATATGGATGAGCTTCATAGCCATGTGTATCGTGAGCATACAGTGGGTATTGTGGGGATACAGTTTAGCGTTTGCCCCGTCGAATTGGTTTATTGGTGGTCTTCAATGGACTGCACTGGGGTTGGGCACAGTTGGCCAGGCGCCGAGTGATATTTATGCCACAACGGTCCCACATCTGTCTTTTATGATATTTCAATGCATGTTTGCCATCATCACCCCTGCACTTATGACCGGAGCATTTGCAGAACGGTTTAAATTTAGTGCATGGTTACTTCTTTTGCTCTTGTGGACAAGCGCCGTGTATGCGCCTCTTGCGCACTGGGTATGGGCAGTTGATGGCTGGTTGTTAAAACTTGGTGCCTTGGATTTTGCTGGCGGGACAGTCGTTCACATTTGTTCTGCTGCCTCGGCCCTTGCCGTAATTACCCATGTTGGAAAACGAAAAGGTTATCCAAAGGATGTAAAGCCTCCTCATAATCTGCCTTTCATGATGTTGGGTACGGGTTTACTGTGGTTTGGCTGGTTTGGTTTTAACGCCGGCAGCGCTGTATCTGCGGGCGGGCTTGCATCAAGCGCATTTGTTGTTACCAACGTGGCGACAGGCGCAGCAGGTTTTATATGGTCTTGCCTGGAATGGATACACCATAAAAAACCGACCATCCTTGGCGGTTGTTCCGGTGCAGTGGCTGGCTTGGTTTCCATTACCCCGGCCTGCGGTTTCGTTGGACCTATGGCTGCGATTGCTATAGGCGCTGGTGGGGCACTTGCATGTTTCTACGCCACTACAAAAATGAAGAAGGCGCTTGGTTACGATGATGCGTTGGATGTTATCGGGGTACATGGTGTGGGTGGAACCTGGGGTGCATGGGCAACCGGCATCTTTTGTACAACGGCGGTAAATCCTCTCGGTTTTGAAGGCGCAATCTATGGGAATCCTGGTCAGATGGGGAAACAGTGGATAGGTATTGTTGCGGCATGGTTTTATTCATACGTTGTAACGGCGCTCCTGGCTTGGTTCGTGGACAAGACGGTTGGCTTGAAACCGAGCGAAGCAGAAGAAATTGCCGGTATGGATATTTCCCAGCATAAGGAAATTGCTTACCACTATTACGAAGCTGAGCAGGCTTAATTACCCATTGTGTAAGAACCCATGAAACATAAAAATGTCCCGTTTTTGACTCTCATGTGGAGAAATCAGGGCATTGTAATTATGAAGGAGGTTTGTAAATGAAAAGAATTGAGGCAATCATTAGACCCGAGCGGTTGACCATCGTGAAGGATGCATTGGAAGATTTAGGTTATCCCGGTATGACCGTGACGGACGTAAAAGGTCACGGCGCCCAGCGGGGAATAACGGAACAATGGCGGGGAAGAACCTTCAGGGTGGATTTGTTGTCAAAAGTGAAGGTTGAGCTTGTTGTTTCTGATAGTGAAGTGGAAAAGATCGTTCAGTGTATCACAAAAGAATCACAGACAGGAAGTATTGGCGACGGCAAGATCTTCATTTCAAACATTGAGGACGTGCTCCGTATTCGCACAGGCGAGAGGGGCGAGAAGGCCGTCTAGGTTTACAATTAATATTGTAAATTGGTAGTGAAGGGCGTTGGGCTTTTGCGGCTCAACGCCCTTCTTTTTTTAGCAACGTTATGATTGAAAAACGATTAAACTCGGCGCCTCTGCGGTTTTTTGGTAGTTTGTTGAAACACAAAGAGATTTGCCATTTCGTATCCACGAGGAACGGTGGTTTTAGTAACTTTCCGTACGATTCGCTTAATTTAGGATTTCATGTTGGCGATAATCCGGAAACGGTGCTCAAAAACCGTGAGCAAATCGCTATGGCTATGGGAATCCCGTTGAAATGTTTTACGCTGTCCAGACAGGTTCATGGCCATAATGTTGCAGTAATAACAGATGACCTGAGAGGCAGCGGCGCAGATAGTTTCAATACGGCAATAGACGCAACGGATGCTATGGTAACGGACATCGCCAACATTTGCCTTGTGGTTCTTCAGGCTGACTGCGTCCCTCTTTTGTTTTTTGATTTAAAGAAAAAGGTCATCGGGGCTGCTCATGCAGGCTGGAAGGGAACGGTTCAGATGGTGGCGCAAAATACGGTAAAAACACTAAAGGAAAAATTTAACAGTTCTCCGGATAATATTATTGTTGGTATCGGGCCGTCAATCGGACCGTGTTGTTATGAAGTAGGTCCGGAAGTTGTCTTTCCGGCGGATACGGTATTCAGCGATACAAGGGGGTATATTAAGGAGACAGACGACGGCAAAAGATATTTCAATTTATGGGAGGCGAACAAGATACAGCTTGTCCTGTCAGGCATTCCGGAGGAAAACATAAAGACGTCCGGTATTTGCACGTATTGCAATCATACCTTGTTTTTCTCACACCGTTATCAGAGAACAGAAACGGGAAGGTTTGGGGCGGGAATCATGCTTGTCAGGTCATGAGCTAAAATGCAATGAAACATACAACGATAAATTAAGTTATACACCGGATTGGATACGGAGTATTTTGGTGATCATGTTTTCAAGGAGTAAGGTAATATTCGCATTATAATCAAGATGTTCAAGCGACGTTTTGATAACATTCAAAATGCGAAACAACGCGTCCTCAGGCAAAGATTGACTCCTGCTTACCAATGCACTTCTCCGGTTAGCGTGGTAAACAGGCACGGTATCGTTTCCCAATTTACAAACAAGCAAGTCGCGGTAATACATGAGAAATGAAAACAAAAGCTCTTTTACGTAAGAACGTTTTTCTTCCAATATCTCCAAATCCTGAATGTGCCATTCACTGAATAACTCTTTCGAAAAAGTCAGATTGTCATCAATTTCTAATTTTAAAAGCCGGTCGGTAAGCCAGTTTTTCTTTTCAATGGCGTCTGTGTCAGAAAGCTGGGTTGCCCTTTCGATGCTGCCATTTGACATGAACGCCAATCGTTCGGCGTTGTTAGTATCCAATTTAAAGTTATTTACCAGGATGTCTCTTACGACATCTAATGACAGTGGGGAAAACCGTACGATCTGACATCTCGACCGAATTGTTTCCCGTACGGATTCAAGAGAGGTTGCGATAAGGACAATGGTTGCATAGAAAGGCGGCTCTTCGAGCGTTTTCAGGAGGCAGTTAGCGGCTTCTTCGTTCATCTTGTCCGCGGATTGTATAATTACCATCTTGTGCTTAGACTCTAAGGGCTTGACGTTTAGGAAATCCTGTAGGTGCTTTAGTTGTTCTATCTTGATGACCCGGCTGTTTTTTTCCGGGAGGATAAGTAGTAGGTCAGAGAAATTATCGGCGGCGATTCTCTGGCAATTGCTGCAGATATCACACGCATCCACGCCGGAGTGATTGCAAAATATCATCTTTGCCAATTCTTTGGAAAATGAGGTTTTGCCCACACCTTCCTGGCCTGTAAATATATATGCGTGAGCCAGGCGGTTTTTTATTATAGCATTCTGAAATAATTCTACAACACGCTCTTGGCAGGCTATGCTTTTAAAAGACATGAAATAGTAAGGTTTGAAATAACTGTTAAGATCAATGCTTTATGAGCAAACAAGCATTGCTGGAAATGTATAAGTAATTGAACTATTTTTTTATTCCTCTTCCTCTTCCTCTTCTTTCTCTTCTTCTTCTTCTTTCTCCTCCTCCTCCTCCTCCTCCTCCTCCTCCTCCTCTTCGGTTTCAAGTACCGCCACAATATCACCTACTTTTACTACGTCACCCTCTTGGGTAAGTATTTCAACCAATCTTCCTGATACGGGAGCAGTAACATTGAAAGTTGTTTTTTCCGTTATCATTTCAACAAGGTCTTCACCTTCTTCGACCTCCTCGTCTTCCTCAATGTACCAAAAGGAAACCGTTGCTTCGTCTCCATTATTTTCTTCCACCTCTGGTAATTCCACTTCAACTCTCATATAACTTCTCCTTTAACGATGCGGTATTCATACGAATTTTATGCTTGGCAAAAGGCTTCTTTTGCCTTAAAAGGACGGTATTATACTTAACCGTAATTTGGTTGTCAAGCATCAAGGTGATATATATAAAAAGGTATTTCTGGCGGTGAACAACAACTTCTTAACTCTTTTGATAATAAAGATATAAAATGACTTGACTTAACAAAAAAGATAGTTTAGAATTTGAAAAAAATGGTGTTATCAGAGTTGATAAATTTAAAGCGTAATTATGATTTTGTAATTACCCTGTAGTGAAAATGTGGAAGGTTTAATCTGGAAATAATCGGAGAAATGGGAAAAACAGCATATTTGGTTTAAACGTTTTGCAAAGTTTGCTTTGTTATGATGAAAATTTTTTCTTGGGCTTTCATAGTGCTGTTTTGGTGTGGTTATAATTACTTAAAGACGACCATTAAGGATCTTAGAGAAATTTTCTTAAACACGTGCAATTTGGTTGAACTGGAAAACGGAGCGCATAAGTGGTGGTGCATTATGACTAAATTATGTTGCATGGCCTTATTACCCATGGAAAATGTAGTATTTCAACATGATGCTCACTTTTTAAGAAGTATTTATAAAAGATCCTGATTTTCATTTCTCTGCAAAACGGCATTTCTTTCAGGTTGTACCTCTCCAGAAGCCTCGTCTCATTTTCACTTTCTTTACGTGGATTTTCGTTATCCCTTATTACGACAAAGATTGTTTTCCATTTATTCTGGAGGGTGAGTTCGTAAATCGGCTCATAAATATAGCATGCAAACATCACAATTACTAATGTACCTCCCTATTCCGGCATGTATCGCCCTTGGATACTTCATTTGTATTATCGTATACAAAAAGAGGCATGCCGCCAGTGAGATGAAACTGAAGCAGCTCATTGAGGAGTCAGCGAAAGAGGGAGAAAAAATAAAGAAGGAGGTTGAGCTTGCGGCGAAGGCTGAGCTTTATCAGCGAAAAGAGGCCTTCGAGAAAGAAACGCAAGAAACCAGGATGGAGTTGAAGCAACAGGAAAGAAGGTTGAGCAAAAGAGATGATAACCTGGAGCGTAAAATGGAGTTGCTTACAAAAAAGGAAAGGTACATAGATACGCTGTCTGCCAATTTCGCTTTAAAAGAGAAAAAGATAGATGAAAAGAGACTGGAACTCGAGAAGGTAATAGAAGAAGAAAATAACGCCCTTGTGAAAATCTCTAATATGTCCAGGGAAGAGGCCGAAAAACTTTTGTTGAGCCGGTTGGAAAAGGAGATTGATATCAAATGCGCCGAGTTGATTTCGAAAAAAATAACAGAGGCGAAAGAGAACGCCGAACAAACTGCCGTGTCGCTGATCAGCACCGCGATTCAACGATGCGCTGCGACTCATACGGCGGAAAATATCGTGAGCTCGATAGAACTGCCAAATAATGAAATGAAAGGCCGCATCATCGGACGTGAAGGTCGCAATATCCGCGCCTTTGAAAAGGCTACCGGGATTGATGTCATCGTGGACGATACCCCGGGGGTAATCGTTCTTTCCGGGTTCGATAGTGTGCGGCGTGAGATCGCAAGGCAGTCCATGGAAAAGTTGATTCTCGACGGCAGGATTCACCCTGCGCACATAGAGGAAATTGTAAAAGAAACTGAAAAAGAAATTGAACATGTTATCCAGGAAACGGGAAAACAAACCTGTTTTGATCTGGGTATCCATACGATACATCCGGAGTTGATAAGACTCATCGGCAGGCTTAAATATAGAACGAGTTATGGACAAAACCAGCTTCAGCACTCCATTGAAGTCAGTAACCTCATGGGCATTATTGCGGGTGAATTAAAACTGGATGTTCCGCTTGCCAAAAGATGCGGTCTCTTGCACGACGTCGGCAAGGCTATCGGTCCCGAGATGGAAGGTACCCATGCCATTGCAGGCGCAGACCTTGCAAAACGGTATGACGAACGTCCCGAAGTGGTGAACGCAATTGGCGGTCATCATGAGGAAAAACCGGTTGAGTCTATTTATACCGTGCTTGTGAGCGCAACTGACGCTATTTCCGCAGGAAGACCAGGGGCCAGGCGTGAAACCCTGGAAAAGTATATTAAACGACTTGAGAAACTCGAAAGCATTGCAACCTCCTTTAGCGGCGTCGAAAGCGCCTACGCCATCCAGGCAGGAAGAGAGGTGCGGATAATGGTATGCCCTGACAAGGTGAATGACAAGGTTGCTGCAAAGATGTGTTACGACATTGCCAGGGAAGTGGAGGCGCAACTAGAGTATCCGGGAGAAGTCGTTGTTACGGTCATCCGTGAGACACGCTTTGTTGAACATGCAAAGTAGTGTATATGCATACAGAATTTGATGTAATCGTGGTCGGCGCCGGACACGCGGGTTGCGAAGCGGCTCTCGCATCGGCGCGGATGGGTATGCGTACTGCCTTATTCACCATAAACCTGGACACGATTGCACAGATGTCGTGCAACCCGGCCATTGGTGGTCTTGCAAAGGGTCAGTTAGTTCGTGAAATTGACGCCCTTGGCGGCGAGATGGCAAGAGTTACTGACGAAACGGGTATTCAGTTCCGTATGCTCAACACCAAAAAAGGCCCTGCCGTCCATTCCCCTCGCGCCCAGTCTGACAAGAAGGCATATCAGTTTTCCATGAAAAAGAGGCTGGAGAATCAGGAAAACCTTTTTTTGAGGCAGGAAATCATTGATGACCTCATTGTTGATAGGGGGAAAGCCATCGGCCTTATTGGCCAGAGTGGCTTAAGGTACACAGCGAAGGCCGTTATCCTCACCACAGGTACGTTCTTAAAAGGGCAGATTCATATCGGGGGGTTTATTACCTCCGGAGGGCGGATTGGGGAACTTTCGTCCGAAGAATTGTCGGGTTCCTTGCGGAGAAACGGATTTGAGGTTGGACGACTGAAAACCGGGACGCCACCGCGTCTCAACGGACGCACCATTAATTATAAAATACTGACACCGCAGCATGGGGATGAATATCCCCAGCCTTTTTCGTTTTCAACAGAAAAGATAACCTGTTCGCAGGTTCCCTGCCATATTACGTATACGAATCCTGCCACGCATGAAATTATTACTTCTAACCTGGGTCGTGCGCCGCTCTACACAGGGCAGATTAAGTCCGCAGGTCCCCGATACTGTCCGTCATTAGAGGATAAGATCGTACGCTTTTCAGGGAAAGACCAGCACCAGATATTTTTAGAACCCGAAGGCTTGAATACCAGGGAAGTATACTGTAACGGGATTTCAACCAGCATGCCGCATGATGTCCAGGAGGACATTGTTCATTCTATCATGGGTTTGGAATCCGCAGAGATTGTGCGGTATGGCTACGCCATCGAATACGATTTTGTGCCGCCTACCCAACTCCACCCGTCTTTGGAAACAAAACCAGTAGAAAATCTTTTTCATGCAGGCCAAATTAATGGAACCTCTGGCTACGAAGAAGCAGCAGCTCAGGGAATCATGGCGGGTATCAATGCGGCGCTAAAAATACAAGGGAAGGAGCCATTTGTCCTTGATCGTTCGGAGGCGTATATTGGGGTGCTCATTGATGACCTGGTTACAAAAGGCACACAGGAACCCTACCGGATGTTTACGTCCCGCGCAGAATACCGTCTTCTCCTGCGTCAGGACAACGCCGACAGAAGATTGATGAAATACGGACACCGTTACGGCCTTATTTCTGAAAAACAGTGGAATACATTACAAGAAAAAGAACAATCTATCAAAGACATGCTGTCGTATCTGCATAAGAAAATGATAGGACCTGATACCCTGGCAAAATTACTAAGTCGTCCGGATTATACCTTTGATACCCTGCTTGCCAGAGACGATGGACTTTGCCAGAGGGCGGTTCCAAAGGAAGTAAGGGAACAGGTGGAAATTGAGGTTAAGTATAGAGGGTACATTGAGCGCCAGCAGTCACAGATAGAGAAATTTAAAAAAATGGAGGATCTCAAAATACCTCAGGACATTGATTACTCCGGCATTCCGGAACTCAGAAAGGAAGCCCGCCAAAAACTATCGCAAATTCTCCCTATTTCACTGGGGCAGGCATCTCGTATTTCAGGGGTTTCTCCCGCCGATATTTCGATTCTCGTGATCTATCTTACGGGGAAAATGAGAAAATAAAGAATGCCCGGACGGTAACACGCCAAGGCTAAACGTCACTCAATCCTCATTCGAACGCAGAATCCAACAATCCCGGCATTTCGTCCAGCTTTGGCGCTAATGTGGTGCGAAGGGCAATCATAATTGTTCAGATAAAGCCGTAAAAACCTTGGGTAGCAGGTAGCGCCATAAAGCACAAGCATCTTTCCAAAGAGTTGAAAGGACGCCTGCCGCCTGAGACGAGGCAATCCAGATACCCTTTGCGGCGCCAAAACAGCTCAAAGACATAAAGAAGTATTTGACTAATATTTGCCGGTGTGCTATAGTTGCAACTTAAAAATTTATTCATTCACATATCACATGGTATACGCAGATGTTGTAAATAATAGCTTGTTACAGGCGATAGATATATACAAGGAATATTCGAGCGGCGAACGCACATTGCCGGTCTTGCGCGGAATTAATCTTTCGATTGAAGCAGGGAAAATTGTAGTGATCGTGGGCGCGTCAGGCGCAGGGAAAAGCACGTTATTGCATATTCTGGGTATTTTGGATACGCCTACATCCGGCTCGGTGGTATACAAAGGAATAAATCTGAATTCGTTAAGCGCAAGGAAACAGGCTGAAATGCGTAATCATATTTTTGGGTTTGTGTTTCAGTTTTATCATCTGTTGCCGGATTTTACTGCCCTGGAAAATGTCCTTTTGCCGTGCCTGATTGGAGAAGGCTTTCTACAGCGAAAGACAGAAAGTGCAAATTCCACGAACCGGGCAATTTCGCTTATGGAGAGGGTTGGGTTGGGAAGCCGGTTGACGCATAAACCATCACATCTCTCCGGCGGCGAAAGGCAACGAGTTGCAATCGTGCGAGCCTTGATTAACAATCCGGAGTTGCTCTTGTGCGATGAACCGACAGGTAATTTGGACACCAGGACAGGTCATGAAATCCGGGAATTGATCTGGGATCTGAATAAAACCATGAATCAAACGGTTGTAATCGTTACCCACGATGAGGAAATAGCCAAACATGCCGACTACGTTATAAGAATTGTTGATGGGTGCATTCTAGAATAGAAACGGGAAGAAAGGAGTTATAAGTATAACAATGGGATTAATGATTTATATAAATGGTCAAATCGTTCCGCAGGAAGACGCTAAAATATCGGTTTTTGACCATGGGCTGCTTTACGGGGACGGCGTATTTGAAGGTATCCGCGCCTATAATGGAAAGATATTCACGCTGGATGAACATTTGGATAGAATTTATGACTCGGCTACGGCTATTTCTTTAAAAATACCCATAACGAAGGCGGAGATGGCTGATGCAATCAAGCAGACAATGAAAGCCAATAATCTCACAGATTCTTACATTCGCCTTGTTGTTACCAGAGGTGTTGGGAAACTCGGGTTAGATCCAAACAAGTGCGCAACGCCGCAGATTATAATTATCGCCGATACGATTGAGCTCTATTCGAAGGCGCTCTATGAGAAGGGTCTCGATATCGTAACAGTCACCACGATAAGAAATCATTTTTCCGCCCTCGATCCCAAGATCAAGTCTCTTAATTATCTGAATAATATCCTGGCAAAAATTGAGTCTATTCAGGCTGGGGCCGGCGAGGCGTTGATGCTTAATAAGGATGGCTATGTGGCAGAATGCGCCGGTGATAATATCTTTATTATTAAAAACAACGTCCTTCGAACACCTCCGGCAAGCGCCGGGATACTGGTTGGCATCACCAGGAACGTGGTGATGAAATTGGCTGCTAAGATGGGTATTCAGGTTACAGAAGAGCTGATGACCTGTTACGACTTGTACATTGCCGATGAGTGTTTCTTGACTGGAACCGCTGCGGAAATTATTCCCGTTGTTAAAATTGATGGACGAACAATTGGCGCTGGAAAGCCTGGGAAAATTACGCTAGATTTGTTAAAGAGGTACCGAGACCTTACCAGAGATGGTTGCTAACCGGCGTTTTTGGATTTTGACGCCGGGAAGGAGGTAAGGGCGAGAACGAATACGCCGACGCAGATTAAGCTATCAGCAACGTTGAACGTGGGCCAGTGATACCTGCCGCCGATATGCAAATCAATGAAGTCCCGCACGCACCTGAACCATACCCTGTCCCACAGATTCCCTATTGCACCAGCCAGAACAAGACCCAAGGCGAGATTGGATTTGAAGACAGATTTGTCTGATTTGTAAAAAATAAATAGAATTACGAGAATTGCTATTGCTGATAAAATGATAAAAATGCTGGCCTGACCAGGAAATAGGCCAAAGACAACGCCTTCATTCGTGCTGCGTACGATATTTAAAAACCCTGGAATTACCGTTAGCTTCCCGAATTTGTCCAGTTGAGAAAAAACAGCCCATTTTGATGCAATATCGGCAATAATTCCAACCACAGCCGCAATAACAAAGGTAGCCGCGCTCTTCATAGAGATTGCGTTAGACGTTATCCACTTCCTCTTCTCGCTGGCAATCTATGCACAGCTTGGCGTAAGGCACCGCCTTCAATCGCTCCTTGTTTATCCTCTTTGCGCATTGTTCACATACGCCATAGGCGCCTTCTTCGATTTTTTCTAATGCCGTATCTATATTGCGAACGCTTTCCTCTCCGTTTTGTATAAGTTCTATCATGATGTCCCTTTCATAGTTGTCTGTGCCCACGTCTGCCATGTGAATCGGAACATTGGATAAGTCACCGGAGGCATCCTGTCTGGATTGCTTTAACGCTTCTCCTTGCATGAAATCCACTTTACCAACTAGCCTTTCTCTTAACGAAAGGAGTAGTTTTTTAAACTGTGCAAGTTCTTCTGCTTTCATTTACCTCTCCATGAATTAAATTGCAAAATTAAAACATCTACTGAACTACATGCTAATTTATGTCAGCTCATTCGTGAATTTCGCGGCTTAAGAAACGGTCGGAAGGAGTTCCAGAAAGAGTGTACGCTTCCTACTTTGTTAAATAACTAAGTTTAAATCTGATGAAGTTTATCATATATTAAAAATTGAGTCAATAAAATTTGGAAATGCAATGCGCTTAAAATTAATTAAAATTTTTGGGGTGATGAGTTTCTTCGCTCAGGCCAAGAGAACGGCTATGATAATCGCTGATGGTGACGTAAAAGTGGGCATGATTGCCAGAGACACATTTATTTTGTGTGATATTTTTATGGCATTGGAAAAAAAGAATCCTTCCGTTCCCACCATGTTATGGGTAACAGAAAATGTCACGTAACGCCATGTTTTGCGCCTGGGTTGATTTTTTGTAATATTTACACTGGACAAGTGTAAGTATTACACGATTTTAAGTTTGTATTAGTACGTATATGCCGCAAAAGCAAAAAATATTTATTTTTAACAACCACACAGTGAAACACTTATAGTAAATTATATTTATTTGTTGCCATAATTGGTATTGTCATTGCTCGAGAAAATTAACAGAGAGATGAAATAAGTCAAATTTCAGGATTAATTTTTTTGTAGAAAGGAGTAGTGGTTAGTCGTATGAAGAAGTATTTTATAAGTATTTTAGTGTTTTTGTTTGTGGTCGCTTTTAGCTCTGCACGTCAGGCGTTTGCCCAGGAAACGCGCAGTTTTGAGGGGGTTGTTCAGATAAAAGTAGGGACGAAAAATTTTAAAGAGGAAGTAAGCGGAACTGCGGATATAACCGCGAGCGATGAAGATGGCAGCGCTTTTGAGGACGCGACCTTAGATTTTGAGTTCGGGGCGGTTGAAACAGAATGTGGCGATACGTTGAGCGGGGAAACGATACCGGTGTATATCTTTCCGCAAGAGGGCGAAGATTCCACGAGCAGCAAACGTGTCTACCTGGAAATTGATTCGAACAATCTAATGGATTTTGTCGCAAGATTTTTGGAAAAACATGGTTCAACCGTTCAAGATGAATTGAACTTAGGCGAATGTTTTTCCACCACGATGCAGACAAACGGCAGTAATAACGTTAATTATTGGATTGATAATTATTCGAGCACTGCATACATTAGGAAGGCCAGCATCAGGGTTAATTTCAGGGTAGAATCAGTGATTGCCGTCTATGATGCAGATTGGCAGAATGAGAAAAGGTACAAGCAGAGATTTTCCGTCACATTGAAAATACCGCTCGACGAGAGTACCGGTACATAAATATCGAAAATTAAAGCCATCGTTTGTTTAAACAAAAAGGGATAATGTCTCAGACATTATCCCTTTTTTATTTTACGGTATTACCAAAACGCCATGGTAACGTATTATAAATTCTCAATATCCTTTTTTTTCTCCTTCGTTTTTTCTGGAACGATATCGTTTATCTGCCAATTGCGCTCAAAGGCTGTACACGATTTGTACGTCACGTTACGCATAAGGATGTTACAAAAAGCAATTTTTCCATCCAAGATTATTGAATAATTACATCCAAAACAAATACTCTTCTTGGGTTTTTTATTTTTCATCTACCTGGACTCCAAAAGGGTTAGGAGAAATATGCAATTTTTCAAGCAATTTAATGATATTGATATTTCCAAAAGAAGTCAATGTAAAAAAGTTGTCTTGTTTTAACAGGGTACATAAGCTGCATAAAAAATTTACGAAAACGATTAAAAATACTTGCAAATCCAATTCTTAGGTGTAATATAGCTACAAATAAAACGAATAGACATTTTCTATCTTCTCTATTGCTCTGGAGGAATAAAAACAATGGTAATGAAGAGGCTAAATAAATACATCATTCTCGCGATTCCTTTGGTATCTTTTGCATCCGTTACCTATCTTAAAACAGCCCTTGGTGTAGAAAATCCCTATAAATATGCGAAGCAGGAAGAAAGGTTTCTGAAGAGTTCGATGCACCAATTTCGGACGGGGTTGAGTCGGACTCTTAGCGGGTTGGAAGAAAGATCGGATAATCTCGAGGCAATGAACCAGAACCTCGAAGGACGTATCAATATGCTTGCGTCCGAGAAGGATAAGCTTAACAAGGCGTACGCCCAGATGAAAGCAAAGCAATCCACGATGGAAAAGGAGCAGGCTAAGTTAAAGAAAAAGGCTACTTCCCTGGAGGTTGCCTATAAGAAAATGTCAGATAAATCCAAGGTTGCTACTACTCCAAAGAAATCAAAGACGGTAGCAAAAAAGACATCCACTTCTCAAAAAACGGCAAAGAAAGTCAGCGCCAAGCCAAAGAGTACTGCAAAGAAGACCGTGGCCAAAAAGACTTCAGGCGCGCCGCGTGTTGGGGACACCTCTCCTGTGCAATCTATCCCTCCAGTCGCGTCATCGGAAAAAATATCTGAAGAACGTAGCAGCGGTGTTGACGTAAAGAAGATTAACGAGAAGGGTATTGAGTATGGTAAGAAAGGAATGTACGATGAGGCCATCCGGGAGTTCCAAAAAGTTGCAGCGATTGAACCTGATATGGCCAACGTGCATTACAATTTGGGGCTTGCCTATAAAAAGAAAGGTATGCTCGCGGAGTCAAACAGCGAATTTGCAGAATATGAGCGGTTGAAAGGGCAGAATAATTAGCGTTCCAGGTTAATTTCTATTTCCCTTACATTGTCGCTGACATCGGTCTCGTCCGGAACTTTCTCCAATTCGGCCCGAATGACGTATGTTCCTTCCTTTAGTCCTTCCGTACTCCAGCTATACATTGCTTTGTATGAAGAATGTTCGTCCAGCGCCTCGGCTTCTCTGCCTATTTGCTGTTTTGTTGTTGGACAGGTTACCGTCAATATCGTCGTTAATTTTGTTGTCCGCTCGTTGCCAATAACAACCACGATAAAGACCTTTTTCCCGATAGTGGTGCGCAAGGGGGCGTCCATAGATACAATGGTAACCCCGCGTACCGTTGTTTCCCCTTTTTTCTTTTCGTCCGCCAGAGAACAGGGCAGTCCTTTTGACAAATAATAACATACGAAAAAAATGACGATTACGCTCCACTTATTAACGCAGTATGTGCCTTTCATAAATTCCCTCCGTTTTTGATTTAAGTCAGAAAAGGTTTTCCTTTAGTATTAATTATGGTACTACCAAGGTGAACCAGAAAAACGTCCGTTTTCAACAATCAATCTACCTTTCTTTACGACAGTATGCACGTGATTTGTGCCAAAATAATAGGCTAATTGATTATAGTCCAGGATATCGAGTATCAACAAGTCTGCCTGCTTACCGACTTCAATACTACCGATTACCTGTGACTTCCCTATTGCATGGGCAGCATTTATTGTGACTGCGTTGATTGCCTGCGCAGGCGTCATTCCCAGTTTAAGGCACGCCAGGGTAATTATCATCTGTATGTTTTCGCATGGGCATGTGCCTGGATTAAAATCAGTCGCCAGCGCGACAGGCAACCCTTTTTCCACCATCTTTTTCCCGTGCGCATAGGTGTCCTTCATCAAAAAAAACGGCACTCCGGGTAACAATACACAGACGGCTTCGCTTGTTTTTAGTTTTACTATATCATGATGTTTTATATTGTCAAGATGGTCTACCGATGTTGCGTACATCTTTGCAGCCAGCGTTGCCCCGCCAATATCTTGAAATTCATTAATGTGAATTTTTATTCTAAAACCCAGCTCTTTTGCGGTGCTGAGTATTTTTTCAGCCTGTTGTACCGTGAATCCGCCCTCGTCACAAAATACGTCACAAAAGGTTGCAAGCGGTCTCGCTTCTGGCAGCATGTCGCATACTAAATCAACATAGGCATCAGGGTTTGATTGGTACTCAGGCGGTACTGCATGGGCGCCTAAAAAGGTGGGTACAACGTCCATGGGGTGCGTTTTTTGAAGGTACTGTATGACCTTAAGGATTTCTAGCTCATTTTTTTTATCGAGTCCATATCCACTCTTGATTTCAACCGTAGTTGTGCCGTGAAGAAGCATCGTATCCAGGCGTTTTTTTGAGACCTCTGCAAGCTTTTTGAACGGCAATTTACGGGTCTTTTCAACGGTGCTTAATATGCCGCCGCCCTTTTTTAAAATA
>Ga0082335_1003782_pt1 | contig 24215 bp, 19 predicted proteins | sample Subgrocontami58m_FD_72375 | JGI IMG/M metagenome (GOLD analysis project Ga0082335, IMG submission 72375) | Subsurface groundwater microbial communities from S. Glens Falls, New York, USA - GMW37 contaminated, 5.8 m (SPADES assembly) (version 2) ...
TCCCCGATGCTTTGATCACTTTGGCCCATTTGGCGACGTCGGCGCGCAGGATGGCGGCAAGCTCCGCGGGCGTGCTGCGTTGCGTCTCGAAGCCGAGCGACAACAGGCGCTCACTGACGTCACCCGCGTCAACGGCCTTCGCGAAATCAGCGTTGAGTTTGCCGATGACCGGCATTTCCATACCTTCCGGCGCAAGCATTGCGTACCAATGATCGGCCTCGAATCCCGGGATGCCGGCGGCTGCCACGGTCGGCAGTTCGGGCAGCGCACGCGTGCGCTTCGATCCGGCCGCCGCGATCGCCCGCAGCCTGCCCGCCTTGATATGCGGCAGCGTTGCCGCAAGGCTGTCGAACAGCAGATCGGCGTCGCCGATAAGCAGCGAGGACAGCGCGTCTCGGCTGTCGTTGACAGGCAGGCGCTCAACGCTGATGCCGCTCAGCGCCCTGAACATTTCCAGCTCGAGTCGCGACAGCGAGGCATTGCCATGGGATGCCCAGCGGATCTCTCCGGGCCGCGCTTTCGCCAGCGCAATCAGCATTGCGACGGATTTCACCGGCAGCGAAGGATGCGCGAGCAACAGCTGCGGCGCACTGGCAATCAGCGTCACCGGTGTGAAATCCGCGAGCAGATCGTAGTGCAGCCTTGCGCGCAGGGCTGCCGCTGCCGCATAGCCGGTGATCGGCGCAAACAACAGCGTGTATCCATCGGGGTGCGCTTTGGCGACGAGCTCGGCGCCGAAGCGGCCCTCGTCGCCCGGATTGTTTCCAACCGTAAAGCGGTGGCCGGACTTTTCGTCGAGCTTCCCCACCACGACGCGCGCCACGCGGTCGGGAAGCTCGCCCCCCAGAAAGGGCACGATGATGCGCACCGGCCGCGAGGGATAATCGGACGCCTGCGGTTGCGTGCCGATGATTGCGAGTACGCCGGCAAGAAGTGTCAGAAAAACCGATTCCCTCCCCCTTGATGGGGGAGGGCTAGGGTGGGGGTGGGCGGCGGTGTTTATCATTCGGCGGCGCGCGTAAAACACACGCGCAGGTTCAGGTCTTCACCAGCAGGCACGCGATTTGTCCCGCATCATTCAGCGTTTCGAGCCCGAGCATCGAATCGCGCAGCCGCTCGACCTGCGGCCGCGGCAGCACGTGAGTCGCGAGTTTTTCGAATTTCTCCACCACCTCGGCTTCGGTCGCGAAGTTGTTCTCGTTGCCGCGCCCGGCCTCGACAGTGCGCTCCATCTTCGTGCCGTCAACGAGATGGACTTCGACGCGCACCATGTGGCGGAACCTGGAGCCCTTGGCGGTAATTTCCGCGTCGTGCCGCACCTGCACTTTCCCGGCGTGCTTCATGCGCAGCGGGTCCGCAACCTTGTCTTCGGTAAACTGGTCGACGAAGCAGTCGCCGTCGAGCAGCCAGGTCGCGACGCAGTAAGGCAGGTTGAGTTGCGCGGAAGTGAGTCCCTGCGGCACATATGTCCAGCCGACATGGTCCATCGTCACCTGCGACCCGTGCACGATGACTGACGCGACGTCATCGGCGCCGAACGCACGCTCCTGCTGCATCAGCCGGATTGCATCGAGCGTGGTGTGGTTGCTGCCGACGCACGCGTAGAACTTGAGCGCAACCCCCATGGTCTGCCATACCGTGCCGAATCCCGCGGTCAGCTCGCCGAGCCTGAAGCGATCGGACGAGCGTGAAAAGGTCGTGCAGAAACCGCCGTATTCGCTTTCCAGCACGTTGACGATGCCGGTGAAGCCCGCGTCCGCCAGCAGCGCGCCGTAGAGTCCGCTTTGCGACGAGCGCCCGGCGTGCATGCGCTTGACCATCGCGCCGTATTGCGCGGCCATCAGGCCCGCGGCCTGGGTGCCGGCGATGCCGAGCGCGTGCACGGTTTTCCCGGGGTCGAGCCGCAATCCGCGCGCAGCGCCCGCGGCGGCGGAAAACACGCCGAGGGTGGCGCCCGAATGCCAGCCCTGCGCGATGTGTTCGGGGCCCATGCAAAGGCCGACGCGCGGGCCGATCTCGTAGCCCGCGACCGCGGCGGCGAGGAACTCCCTGCCGCTCATGCCGGGCCTGATTTCGGTGATTGCGATCAGCGCGGGGAGCACCACCGCGCCGACGTGCAGCACGCCCTGGCGGTGCACGTCATCGAGTTCGAAACCCTGCACCTGCGTGCCGTTGACGAGTGCCGCGTGCGGCGCGGACATTTTCTGACCGGTTCCCCACACTGAGCATGCCTGAGTGGTATCGAGCTCGCCGAGACGCCGCTGCAGGATGCGGCTCCATTCGAGATCGGCGCCGTAAATCGCGCAGCCGAGCGCATCCAGCATCAGCAGCTTGATGCGCGTGAGCACTTCCGGCGGTACCGTCTCGTAGCGCAGGCCTGAAACGAACTCCGCGATGCCGCGGGTATAGGGATTGTCAGCAGTGGCTTCGTGGCTCATTGCATGTTCCTTGCGTGTCGTCATTCCACCCTGATCTTCGCCGTTCGGATAACCTGCGTCCACTTTTTGAGTTCCTCGCCGATGAACGTCGCAAACCGCTCGGGAGTGGATGACGTGGCTTCTCCGCCCTGGCGCGCGAGGTTCTCCTTCACGTCCGGCATCGTCAGGACCTTGACCAGTTCAGTGTGAAGCCGCGTCGCGATGGCTTTGGGCGTCCCCGCCGGTACCAGCATGCCGTACCAGCCGACGGATTCGAAATTGGCAACCCCGAGTTCGATCAGTGTCGGCATCTCGGGAAGCGCGGGTGACCTTGTCTTGCTGGTCAGCGCGAGGGCCTTCAGTTTCCCGCTCCTGATATGCGGCATGGCCGGGGTAATGCCTGGGAACATCAGGTCGGTCTGCCCGCCCAGCAAATCGGTCAGCGCCGGCGCCACACCTTTGTAAGGCACATGGGTCATTTCTATGGCGACCGCGTTCTTGAATAACTCGGTGGTGAGATGAATCGATGTTCCGACACCCGAGGATCCGTACGTGAGTTTTCCCGGATTCGATTTCGCGAACGCGATCAGTTCTTTCAATGAATTGATCGGAAGGGACGGCTGGAGCACCAGGATCAGCGGCTGCGTGAAGGCGAGCGTCACTGGCGTCAAATCTTTCAGCATGTCGTACGGAAGTTTCTTGCCGGTGCTCGAATTGATGACCATCGCCACGTTTCCGAGCAGCAGCGTGTAGCCGTCGGGACTCGATTTGGCGGCCATATCGACGCCCAGTATCGTTCCCGCCCCGTCCTTGTTCAGCACCACGATCGATTGCCCGAGACCGTGCTGCAGTTTTTCCCCGATCACGCGGGCGAGCAGATCTGCCGGACCTCCCGCGGAAAATGGCACGATGATGCGAACCGGTCTGGTGGGGTAGCTTTGCGCGAGTCCCTGCGGTGCAAGACTCCAGAGTGCCGCGGTCAGAGCGGCGGCGGTTGCGTATCCGGACAGTGGCAGCATGCTCATCATTTCCCCCTGAATTGCGGTTTTCGTTTTTCGCGAAACGCCGCACCGGCTTCCTTGCGGTCCTCGGTCGAATGCACCAGCGCCGAGAGATCGGCCTCGAGTTTCATGCCAATCCTGAAATCCGGATCCGCGCCCTGGCGCATCGCTTCCTTCGCGAACATCACGGCAATCGGGGCATGACCGGCGATGAGTTCGGCGAGCTTTTGCGCTTCGGTCAGCAGGCTGGCCGCGGGCATGACCCGGGTAATCAATCCGATGCGCAGCGCTTCGGGCGCGTCGATACGCTCGGCGGACAGCAGCATATCGAGGGCCCGGCCCAGGCCAATCACGCGTGCCAGACGTTGCGTGCCGCCGGCACCCGGAATCGTGCCGCGGCTTACTTCCGGCAACGCGAACGTGGCGTTTTCCGCCGCAATGCGAATGTCGCAGGCAAGCGCGATCTCCAGGCCGCCGCCCAGGCAATGGCCGTGGATAGCCGCGATGAGCGGTTTCCTGGCGTCCTCGAAAGCGCTGATCCAGTGATGGTGAGCGCGCGATTGGCGGAAATCGCTGAGGGATCCGACGTCGCTGAACCCTTTGATGTCGGCGCCTGCGCAAAATGCCCGCTCGCCGGCGCCGTTAAGCAAAATCACCCGGACGTCAGGATCCTCGTCCGCGGCGCGGATCGCGCGCGGCAGTTGTTCGCGGATATCCTGGTTGATCGCATTGAGGGCGTGCGGGCGATTGAGGGTGACCCACGCAACCGCGCCTTTGCGTGCGGTCAGAACGGCGGTTTCGGTCGCGTCACTCATGGCTGCGTGGCCCTGAATCGGGGTAAAGACAGCTCGTCGTCGAGGTCTTCGTAGAGCACCTCGACGGGTTGGCCGATGCCGGGGCTCATGCCGCCCGGGAGCACGAGTCTCGTCATCAAATGCGGCCCCTCGTCGAGCGCCACGATGGCGACGACGTAAGGAACGTCCGCGGCGAATGCCGGGCTCGGCGCCCGGAACACCTCGGTATACGAATAAACCACGCCCCTCCCGCTGCAGGGCTCCCACGCGAGGCTGCGCGACGCGCAGAAAGGACACAGGCTGCGCGGATAGAAGTGGTATTTGCCGCAAGCCAGACATCGCGGCAGCGTCAGGCGGTGATCCCTGGCCGCCTTCCAGTAGGGAGCGGTTTCGGGATTGGGGGCAGGAACAGGGCGGTCCGTTTGCATGCGTTGACCTCGTTAATCAGACGGCTGCTGCGGCGCCGAGAATCAGCGTGCAATGAATCGCAATGGTGCCGCCATTGCCATGCACCAGCACGGTTTCGGCATTCCCGATCTGGCGCGCGCCGGCGCTGCCCCGGATCTGGCGCACGGCTTCAAGCACATGGAAAAAACCGCCGCCGACCCCGCAATGACCTCCCGAGAGCAGGCCACCGTGAGTGGTGACCGGAAGCTCGCCCTCGAGGCCGATGCGTCCGCCTTGCACAAAGGCGCCGCCTTCGCCTTTCTTGCAGAACCCCAGATCCTCGAGTTCGATGATAACAGTGATGGTAAAGCAGTCATAGAGTTCGGCGACGTCGATGTCCGAGTGTTTCAGACCGGCCATCGCAAACGCCTTGCGCCCGGAGTCGACAGCTCCGGAAGAAGTAACATTCAACGTTTCACCGATGTAACTGTGGCGCAGACCGTAGCCTTGACCGAGCAGGCAGGCCGGCTTCTGGCGCAGGTCGCGTGCCCGGTCCGCGCTCGTGACGATGGCCGCGGCGGCCCCATCGGACACCAGCGCGCAATCGAGTATTTTCAGCGGCGAGGTGATCATCGGGGACTTCAGCACGTCGCTGACCGAAATCAGGTCGCGCTTGTGCGCATTGGGATTGAGGCTCGCGTGCCTGCGCATCGTGACCGCGACTTCGGCCATCTGTTCTTCGGTTGTGCCGTACTCGTGCATGTGGCGGCGCGCGATCAGCGCGTAATTCGACGCGACCAGCGGGCCATACGGCACCTCGAACTGGGGGTGGGCCGCGCCGGATTCCGCCATCGCTTTCACCGCATGGGAACGCGACCGGTTCGAGAGCAGGTTCTGGCCCGCCACGCACAGGACGGTGGTGCACTGCCCCGCGGCGATCGCCATCGCGGCGTGATGAATCATCGCGGCGCCGGAAGCACCGGCAAGATCGACGGTCAGAAGGTAGTCGGGCCGAATGCCAAGGTAGCTCGCGACGACGCCGCAGGGCATGTTCCACGCTTCGACGCGGACCGGGGTGGTAATCAGGCCGTCGATATCCGCGATGGTCAGCCCTGCGTCTGTCAGCGCGGCCGTGGTGGCGTCGGCCTGCAGCTGCAAAGCGCTGCGATCTGGCACCTTGCCGACGGCGCTTTCGCCAATGCCCACGATGCTGCAACGTGCGGTCGGGTTCATGGGATTCAGTCGTGCAGTTCCGCGGATGCCTTGACGGCCGCCGCCAGCCGCTCGCGCAGCGTGCGGTTGAGCCATTGCTTGTCATGGGCATACGCTTGCGCGTTCTTGCGGCCCAGCGTCAACGCGAGCGTCTGGGCCGAGGCCGGCAGCTCATCGCTCGTGACGACCTGCCTGACCAGGCCGCGCCTGAGCGCTTCGCCGGATTCCATGAACCGTCCGCTGAATACCAGGTCCGCCGCCAGCGCGTCATCAAATCGCCCGCTTACGATCGTGATGCCTGGCAGCGTGGGAAGGCCATGATTGATTTCCGGCAGCGAGAAACGCGCGGCGGGTGTCGCAATCACGGCATCACAAAGCATGGCGAGCATCATGCCGGCGCCGCAGGCTGCGCCGTTGACGGCCGCGACCGCGGGTTTGCTGAAGTCCAGCAGCGCGAAAAGTGCCGCGGCGAACTGCGCACGCCTTTGCGCGCGGTGCGCGTCCGGGTCTCCGGCTGCGGGCGTCAGATCGGCCCCGGCCGAGAACGTGCGCGTTCCGGTTGCCGTCAACACCACCGCGCGCACGGCATCGTCGGCCGCGTAATCGCCCAGCAATTTTTCCAGTCCGCGCAGCATCGGGATCGTTAGCGCGTTCGCTTTTTGCGGACGGTTGAAGGTGATCCACGCGATGCCGTCGCGAACGTCCGCAATCAGGTCGGGCGCTGGATCGTTCATGACGCCGCCTTCCGGATGATCAGGGCATCGACGACCCGCGCGCCGGCGCCGTGCTCGAGCGCGAGCAGCGGATTGATGTCGAGTTCCTGCAATTCGCCGCCGAGGTCGCAGGCGAGCCACGACAACCTGACGATCGCATCACACAATGCATCGAGATCCCGGGGCGGTGTCCCGCGCACGCCTTCGAATAACGGGTAGGCGCGAAGTTCGCGCAGCATGAGCCGCGCGTCGGCATGAGTCACCGGCGGGATGCGGTATGCGATGTCGCGCAGGACTTCGACATGAATGCCGCCGAGCGCCGCGACGATCACCGGTCCGAAAACCGCATCGGTCGCGATCCCGAGCATCACTTCGATCCCTTTGGGTATCATTTCCTGGATCAGCACGCCATTGATTCGCGCCGCGGGATTGAAGCGTTTTGCCGCAGCAATGACCTCCGCGTAGGCGTGCCGGATCTGTGCCTCGCCCTGAACGCCGAGTCGAATTGCATCCGCTTCGGTCTTGTGAGGGATCTCCGGCGACTCGACTTTCAATGCCACCGGGCCGCCGATCAACTCCGCCGCCTGCAACGCCTCATCAACATTCTGCGCCAGCCGCTCGCGGGTAGTATCGAAGCCGTAGGCGGCGAGGATCTCCTTGGAAGCGCGCTCAGTGATGATCTTGCCGCCGGCCGCAAGCAACTGCCTCGCGCGATCGACGTCGAGTCGTGGCGGTCGCGTCAGCCTTCCGGTCGCGCTATCGTTCCGGCGTTCAAGAAATTCGCCGTAAGTCATCGCGGCCCGCACCGCTTTAAGGCACATCATCGCGTCGCGGTACACCGGCAGCCCGCGGGCGACCAGACTCGCCGCCGTCACGCCCGGATTTTCGGGACAGTAGCCGGTCCAGAGTACCGCCATCGGCTTGGGAGTCGCTGCGGCAAGCTTCACCACTTCCTCGATTGCCGCGACGGTGGGGGACACCAGAATCGGCACCACAAAATCGACTCCGGGATCGGCGGCGACGACACCGAGTGCATCCTGGAACAAGCGTGGCGACCCGGTGAGCGCAGAAGTCAGATCGGTCGGGTTCGCCACCGGGGCGTAGCCGGGCACCAGCGGGCGCAGATGGTCGACCGTGTTCTGGCTGTACTTTGCCCATTCGATGCCGACGCCGGCGCCGAGGTCGGCCATCAGCACCGAATGTCCGCCCGAGCCGGACAGGGCGGCAGCACGGCGCCCTTTGGGCCATTTGCGCCGGCGCAGGACTTTGGCGACTTCGTAGAGTTCGTTGCAGTCGCCCACGCGGATCACGCCATACTGGCGAAACGCCGCGTCGTGGACCTCGTCGGAGCCGGTGATCGCGCCGGTATGCGATGCCGCGGCGAGTCGCCCGGCTTCGGTGCGCCCGAACTTGAGGATCACGATGGGTTTCTCGCATTCAGCGGCCTGGCGCGCGACCGCCTCGAATTTTGCGCCGTTGCTGATGCTTTCCACCGCCATCAGGATCACGTCGGTGGATACATCCTCGAGCATGAAGCGCAGAAAATCCGCCGTATCGATGTCGGCCTCGTTGCCGCAACTGACTTCATAAGTGATCCCGAGACCCGCTTCCTGCGCCCGCCACATGATGTTGATGTGACCGAGCCCGCCGCTGTGGCATACCAGGCCGACGTTGCCGGCCGGCTTGCGCGGGCCCTTGATCGCGGACGTCGATACCATCGCGAAGCCGTCGACGAAGTTGATGAGCCCGTTGCAGTTCGGGCCCATGAACCGGATCCCGTGGTCGCGTGCGTAAGCCTTGATGTCTTCCTGCAAGCGGCGGCCTTGCGCGGTGCCGGTTTCGCTGAAGTTCGAGGTAAAGATCGTGGCGAACCTGACGCCGGTTGCCGCGCACTGGCGCAGCGTCTCGAGCACCCGGTCGGCGGCGACCACGATGCCTACATGATCGGGCGCCTCCGGCAGCTCGAGGATGCTCGGGTAGCAGGGCAGGCCGCGCAGCGTGGAATACTTCGGATTGACCGGATAGACGCGCCCGCGATAGCCGAACTCGAGCATATGGTTCAGGCATCGTCCTCCAAACTTGGAGAGATCTTCAGTCGCGCCCACCAGAGCGACGGACGAAGGGTTGAAAAAAGTTTTCAGACTGACGGCGGGCGATGCTGACGCCATGTTCATTTCCCGGCTGAGCAATGAATGTCCTCGCGGAGTCTGCTAGCCCCGCGCAGCGATGGCCGCGCCGCGTCCCGCGATGCGACCGAATATTGCGCCTGACACCAGCCCGGTGCCGCTCGGGTAATTGAAATAGAACAGCCCGCCCACCATCTCGCCCGCGCAGTAGAGGCCGGGGATTTTGTGGAAGTGCACGTTGAGCACTTGTCCGGTTTCACGGTCGATGCGCAGCCCACCGAAAGTAAACGTGATGCCGCACGTGGTCGCGTACGCATCGAATGGCGGCGTGTCGAGCGGTTGCGCCCAGTTCGATTTCGGCGGTTCGATGCCGACCGTGCCCTTGCCGTCTTTCACGGTGTGGTCGAACGGCACGTCTTTGCGTACCGCGGCGTTGTATTCGCGCACGGTCCTGAGAAAGTTGTCCGCATTCACGCCTTCGAGTTTTGGGGCGAGCTCTTCGAGGGTGTTCGCGCTGACCTTGGTCATGAACTTGATGCGGTATTCGGAGCGCAGCAGTTTCGATACCTTGGAATCGAACACCTGCCACGCGAACTGGCCGGGTTGCTTCAGCACTTCGCCGCCGTATTTGGCGTAGGTGAACGAATGAAAATCCCAGCCTTCGTCGACGAAACGCTTGCCTTCCGAATTGATCAGCAGGCCGAAAATGTAGCTGTGCTTCTGGAACTGGTCGCCGACGTTGATGTCGCCAAACTCCGGCGCATAGCGGTCCCAGCCGGTCGCGTGGCAGCCCGACCAGTTGCCATAAGGCGCGGCACCGATGTCGAGCGCCATCCTGAGGCCGTCGCCGACGTTGAAGCGCGTGCCGCGCACCTTGGCGAGTTCCCACCCCGGACCGAGGTAGCGCGTGCGCCATTCGGGATTGGCCTCGAAGCCGCCGCATGCGAGCACCACCGCATTGGCACGCAGCTCGACGGGCTTGCCTTTTTGCTGGGCGCGCACGCCGGATACCCGCTCGCCGTCGTAGATGAGCGACGCCACGCGCGTGTCGTAGCAAACTTCGATACCGGCTTTTTTCGCCGCCGCATCGAGGTACTGCACGAGTCCCGCGCCGCCGCCCGAAACTTCGATCGGCATGCGGCCGAAAAACTTGCGCTTGCCGCCGACCATCCCCGACTGGCGCCCGTAATTGGGAACGAAGCGTGCGCCTTGCGAGCGCAGCCACGCCATCGTGTCGAGACTTTGCGTCACCAGGATCTCGGACAAGTCGGCGTCGGTGCGGTAACTCGTGAGCCGGTAGAGATCGTCGAAGAATTCTTCCTTCGTATTGGTGCCGAAATCGCTGTTAGCGATTTCCTCGTCGCTGAGTTCGGTCACGCGCTTCAGATCGTCGACCGATTCGTAGGCGAAGCGCATCACGCCGCCCGCGAAGCGGCTGTTGCCGCCGGATTCCTCTTCCGAAGCGGCTTCGAGCACCAGAACCTTGGCGCCGTTTTCGTGCGCGGCAAGCGCGGCGCACAGCGCGGCGTTGCCTTTGCCGACCACGATTACGTCGTATGGGACAGTCATGTTCTTCTGCGAGGGAAATGATTGCGGGGAGACCGAACTTTAGGGCGTGCGTTCGCGTGCTGTCAAGGCGCTCGCGGGCAGTGAGTGGGCCAGTCTGTACCGTGGCGCATCGAATCCCCTTACAATCCGCTCCATGGCGCCCACAAACTCTGCCTCCCCGAAACCGCTTACCTCGTACCGCAAGTACTGGGCGCAGCGCTTCGGCATCGCGCCGTTCCTGCCGATGTCGCGCGCGGAAATGGAGGCGCTCGGCTGGGATTCGTGCGATGTCATTATCGTCACCGGAGATGCGTACATCGACCACCCGAGCTTCGGCATGGCGCTGGTGGGGAGGCTGCTCGAGGCGCAGGGTTTCCGCGTCGGCATCATCAGCCAGCCCGACTGGCACTCGCCTGACGACTTCAGGCGTTTAGGGAAGCCGAACCTGTTCTTCGGCGTCACCGCCGGCAACATGGACTCAATGGTTAACCGCTACACCGCGGACCGCAAACTACGCTCCGACGATGCCTACACGCCGAACGCCGAACCCAACCGGCGGCCGGACCGCGCGGTGATCGTGTATTCGCAGCGTTGCCGCGAGGCTTACCCCGATGCGGGGCTCGTGATCGGCAGCATCGAAGCGAGCCTGCGGCGCATCGCGCACTACGACTACTGGTCAGACAAGGTGCGCCGGTCCATCCTGCCTGATACCAAGGCGGACATCCTGCTCTACGGCAACGCCGAGCGCGCGCTGGTGGAGTTGGCGCATCGCGTCGCGAAAGGCGAAGCAATCGAATCAATTCGCGATCTGCGCGGCAGCGCGTTCATGGTGCCGCGCGGCTGGCGGCCCGAGGGCTGGACCGAGGCTGACTCGACCACCGTGGACACGCCGGGTGCGATCCATGCGCATCCAGATCCCTACGCGATGGAGGCGCAAGCGGGAAGGGGAGACGCGCCTGCCGCGCGAGAAGCGCAGGCTGCGGCAGCGCCGCGCGTCCAGCCGATCCGCTTCCACACACGCGAAGAACGGCTCGCCGCGCGGCAGGCGGAGCGCGCGCAGACGGTGATCAGGTTGCCTTCGTACGAGCAGGTGAAGGACGACCCGGTGCTCTACGCGCACGCTTCGCGCACTTTTCACCTCGAATCGAACCCCGGCAATGCGCGCGCGCTGGTGCAGGCGCACGATGCGCGCGATCTCTGGCTCAACCCGCCGCCGGTGCCGCTCGGCACGCCCGAGATGGATTCCGTTTACGGGCTGCCGTATGCGCGCGCGCCGCATCCTTCCTACGGCAGCGCGAAAATTCCGGCCTGGGAAATGATCCGCTTCTCGGTGAACATCATGCGCGGCTGCTTCGGCGGCTGCACCTTCTGCTCAATCACCGAGCATGAAGGGCGCATCATCCAGAGCCGTTCCGAGGAATCGATCCTGCACGAGATCGAGGAGATCCGCGACAAGACCCCCGGCTTCACCGGTGTGATTTCGGACATGGGCGGCCCGACCGCCAACATGTACCGCATGGCGTGCAAGGACCCGAAAATAGAGTCCGCCTGCCGCCGCCTGTCGTGCGTGTTTCCCGACATTTGCGAGAACCTCGGTACCGACCACGCGCCGCTCATCCACCTGTACCGCAAGGCGCGCCAGTTGCCCGGCATCAAGAAGGTGCTGATCGGCTCCGGGCTGCGCTACGACCTCGCGGTGCGCTCGCCCGAATACGTGAAAGAGCTCGCCATGCACCACGTCGGCGGCTATCTCAAGATCGCCCCGGAGCATATCGAGGAAGGACCGCTCTCCAAAATGATGAAGCCGGGGATCGCCAGCTACGACCGCTTCAAGGCGATGTTCGACCAGTACTCGCGCGAGGCGGGCAAGGAACAGTACCTGATTCCGTATTTCATCGCCGCGCACCCGGGAACCACCGACGAGGACATGCTCGCGCTCGCGGTGTGGCTGAAGAGCAATGATTTTCGCCTCGACCAGGTACAGACCTTCCTGCCCACGCCGCTGGCGCTCGCCACCGCGATGTATCACACGGGAAAGAACCCGCTGCGCAAGGTGACGCAGACGTCCGAAGCGGTCGGTGTCGTACGCGGGGGCCGGCAGCGGCGGCTGCACAAGGCGTTCCTGCGTTATCACGATCCGGAGAACTGGCCGCTGTTGCGCGAGGCACTGAGGAACATGGGCCGCAGCGATCTCATCGGCAACGGCAGGAAGCATCTCGTACCCTCGTTCCAGCCGGCGGGTACCGGCAAGCCGCCTCCCCGCAGGAGTCCGCGGCGCCACCGCGAAAATCGATTGCCTAAACAGCCTTGATGCGCGCGGCGCTCTTCTGCGGCGCGCTGATCAGCGCGATGAGCGTGCGCATGTCGTCCAGCTGCTCCAATTCCTGGAATGCGGCATAAAGTTGCGTGACGCGCGATTCAGGCAGCACGAGCAGCGCGCAGTTGACGAATTTTTCCTGCAGTAATTCGGGCGGCAGCGGGTTGGCCGAGGTGCGGCCAAATGGCTGGTCGACTTTCTGCGTGAGCACCGTCCCGCCGCTCAGCGTGATTTTGACCTCGGCGCCAAAGTGATTGTCGGCGGGAAACTGCGCGGTGGTGTAGGGCGCAACGTGGATGCGCGGCAGCAGTTCGCGGATTTTTTGGTCCCGGTAGGTGTCGCCTTCGAAATGCCCGATGATCACCTTGCGGTCGGCGAGCGCGCGCGCCAGGCAGTACTGGACGCTGAATTTGGCATCGAAAGTGCTCTGCGGATCGGGCCGGTTGGTGTGTTCGAGCCGGCGCTTGTGGGTCCACGAATCGATGCGCTCCACGTGCTCCGGTTTGAGATTGTGTTCGCGCACCAGCATCAGCATGGCGTCGATCGCCGGGTGCGTGCTGCCGCAGCACGGATACTGTTTGATCGCGATGCCGGGTTCGACGATGTCCCACGGCTCGCCCCACGCCGGCAGTATCTTCGCCGCGTCGTAATTGCCGGCGCCGTTGAACACCTCGAAGTAGCCCTGCTTGTGCTCGAAGGCGACGGGGCTCGCGGTAAAACCATCGCGCGCGAGCAACGCCGCGAACAGGCCGTCGCGCGCGCAGTGGCCGATATGCAGCGGTTTGGTCATGGTGCCGAAGTTCGCTTTGATGCCAGCGGCGAACGACGCCGCGACCGCGAGCGCCGTCGCGGTCTGCTTGTCGCTCAGCCGCAGCAGGCGGGCGCACGCCGCCGCGGCGCCGAATACGCCGATGGTCGTCGTCGGATGCCAGCCGCGGGTGTACTGATGGAAATTGACGCCGAGTGAGATTTTGCACTCGGTTTCAAACCCGGCAACATAGGCGGCGATGAATTCGCGGCCGCTGGCGCCATGCTGCTCGGCGAGCGCAAACAGCGCAGGCAGGATCGGCGCCGAAGGATGGCCGCCGAGCGTGTTGTTGCAGTCATCAAAGTCGAGCGCGTGCGAGGCGGTGCCGTTGATCAGCGCCGCGTCGAGCGCGCCGACGCGCTCACCGCTGCCGAACACGAGCGCCGGACCTGACGCCGCAGCGAGCGAGCGCGCGACGATTTGCGCGGAAGGGTCGATGCTTCCGGCGAGCGTGACGCCAACGGTGTCCAGTATCCCGACTTTCGCCCAGCGCACGGCATCCGGCGGCAAATCTTCATAGCGCAACGCGGTGATGCGTTTCGCAAGTTCCAGGGCAAAAGGCATACAACCCCTCCAAAAACGAACGGCTCGCTGAATATGCGCGCTCTTGCGGAGCGGATATTTTTGCCGAAACAATATACCATGACGGCGAGCATGGTTTCGCTTTCCCTGCAGCCCGGCGCCCATGTCAGTGTCGGGCTGGATTTGCATCGGCACGCGTCGACGATCGGAATCGGGCATGGACGAACTGAGAATTCTTGCGCCTAACGGAGTCTGCGGTTCGGGATTTCTGGAAACGACGTTCGAAAAGGCGCTCGCGCTGAAGCCGCACTTCATGGGATGCGATGCGGGCTCGACCGATCCCGGCCCGAGTCATCTTGGCGGCGGGTCGGCCGCTTTTCCACGCGAGGCCGTCAAACGCGACCTGCGCCTCATGCTGCTGGGCGCGCGGCGGCTGAAGATTCCGTTGCTGATCGGTTCGGCGGGAACTGCCGGAGGCGATGTCCACCTCGAGTGGTTTGTCGCCATACTCAAAGAGATCGCCGCTGCCGAAAACCTCGGCTTCAAGCTCGCCGTGATTCACTCGGAACAAAAGAAGGATTACCTGAAAAAGCGGCTGCGGGAAGGCCGCATCCGGCCGCTGGACCCGGCACCCGAGTTCAACGAACAAGTGATCGACCGCAGCGAGCGTATCGTCGGCATGATGGGAGCGGAACCGTACGCGCGGGCCCTGGCGGCGGGCGCTGAAGTCGTCATCGCGGGGCGCTCGAGCGACACGGCGATATTCGCGGCGATACCCATCGAGCGCGGTTTTCCGGAGGGGCTCGCCTGGCACGCGGGGAAGATTCTCGAATGCGGCGCCGCGTCGGTGGTTCAGCGCACCACACCCGACTGCATGTTTGCGTGGCTGCGCAAGGATCACTTCGTGGTCGAATCTCCCAATCCCGCGTATCGTTGCTCGCCTCAGAGCATCGCCTCGCACAGCCTCTACGAAAACGCCGATCCGTTCCTGTTGGTCGAATGCTCGGGCACGCTGGACCTGACGCATTGCACTTACGAGGCGGTCAGCGAGCGTGCAGTCAAGGTTTCGGGCAGCGAGTTCATTGCCGCCGAGCGCTATACCGTGAAACTCGAAGGCGCGGAAAAAGTGGGGTATCAGAGCATCATCATCGGTTCCGTCCGCGATCCGTTCATCATCCGCCAGATCGACGATTGGGTGGAGCGGCTGAAAGCGCGCATCGGCATCCGCGTAACCCAGGTTTACGGCGACCAGCTCAAACCCGGCGATTACCTCGTCAATATTCGCATCTACGGCAAGAACGGCACGATGGGGCCGCTCGAGCCCATCAAAGAGATACGTTCGCACGAGCTGTGCCTGGTATTCGAAGTCACCGCGCCTACCCAGGAAATCGCCAGCTCGATCGCAGGCGTAGTGCGGCACCAGGCGCTGCACCTGCCGATACCCGAATGGAGCGGGCTGATCACGGCGCTCGCATGTCCGTACAACCCCGCGCATCTCGACCGCGGCGCGGTCTATCGCTTCAACGTCAATCACGTCGTCGAGCCCGACACGCCTTACGAAATGTTTCCCATGCAACTGTTCGAGGTGGCAGGCGCGCGGATCAGGGAGATCGCGCATGACTAAGCTCGCCGAACTCGCGCGCCTGATCCGCAGCAAGAATGCCGGGCCGTTTCAGCTCACGTTCGACGTCATGTTCGAGGATGAGGCGCGCTACCTGCGCGTGAAACAATCAGGCGCGGTCTCGCGCGAGGTTATCGGGGACTGTTTCAATCTCCCTGCCGCCAAGGTACTGCTTTTTTTCTGCGATAACGCCTATGCGATCAAGGCATCGATTCCGAGGCCCAATTTTCAGGGTGACCTGCTCGATTCCGACGGGCACGGCGGTCAGCAGTATGCGCCGTTGATGGAAATCGAGATTCCCTAGTCGATTTTCGCCCCGCTTTCCTTGACGATCTTCGCGTACTTCACGATCTCGCTGCGGATGTAATCACCGAACTGCTCGGGCGTGCCGCCGATCGGTTCGGCGGCGTCCATTTCCATGCGCTTCCGGGAGTCGGGGGTAGCGAGCGTGCGCAGGATTTCGGCGTTGAGCCTGGCGATGATCTCTTTCGGTGTTCCCGCCGGCGCTGCCACCCCGTACCATACGGGCAAATCGTAACCCGGGAGCGTCTCCGCGACCGCCGGGAGATCACGCAATGCCGGCGAGTGATTTCGATTTGCCGTGCTCACGGCCAGCGCGCGCAACCTGCCACTCATGAAGTGGGGGCGGGACGATCTGAACGCGAGGAACGAGTACTGCACCTGTCCCGAGATCAGGTCGGTCATCGCCGGCGCCGCCCCTTTATAGGGCACGTGCACGACCTTGATGCCGGCCATGGTTTTCATCATCTCTCCGCACAGATGCGCGCCGCTGCCGTTGCCTGCCGAGGAGTATACGAGTTGCCCCGCGCGTGTCTTGGCAAGCGCGATCAGTTCCTTTGCCGATCGGACCGGCAATGACGGATGCACCGCCAGCACGTACGGGTTTCTGACCAGCAGCGCAACCGGCGCGAAGTCCTTGACCGGGTCGTACGGCAATCTCGGGTAAAGACTTGGATTGACCGCGTACTGGGCGGTGAGCCCCAGCACCAGGGTATAGCCGTCGGGCGGACTTTTGGCCACCAACTCCATGCCAAGGTTGCCGCCGGCGCCGCCGCGGTTTTCGACGATCACTTGCTGCCCGAGAGCTTCGGTGAGACTTTGCGCCAGCGGCCGCGCGAGGAGATCGGCGCCGCCGCCCGCCGGGTAAGGCACGATCAGCCGTATCGGCCTGGCGGGATAGGCTTGCGCGCCCGCGAACACACTCGCACCGGCAAGCAGGGCTGCAACCAACACACGATATGCGGATAGCACGATAGGTCTCCTTGGCGGAAGAGAGTGGGAGTCGAACCCACGCAGAACTGTAAACAGCTCCTACCAGGTTTGAAGTCTGGCCGCCCCACCGGGAGCGATTCCCTTCCTGTTCGGACGAATTCTGATTATATGCGAATTGCCGGCGCTAGCCGCCAAGCTGCGCGCTCACTGCTTTTGCCGCGGCAATTCCTTCGGCAACCGCATGGGTGAGCAGCCCGCCGTAGCCGGCGCGCACCGCACCGGCCGCGTACACCCCGGTCATCGCGGTCAGCAGCGAGGCATCGGTCATCAGACAGCCGCTCGCGTCGCGCTGGATTTCCGGCGGCGCGAATTCGCAACGTGGCTCAAGCCCGATATAGGCGAATAAGCCGGTGCACGGAATTTCCGTCGTGGCGCCATCGAGAACGTTGCGCACCCGCACACGGGTTACCATTTCCGCCCCCAGTATTTCCCCGGCCACGGTATTCCACAGCGGCTGGATATTGCTGCGCGCGGCGACGGCGTCGACGAGGTGCCGGCGCGCGCGGAACTTCGTGCCGCGGTGCACCACGTGTACGCGCCTGCAGAAACTGGCGAGCACGAGCGCCTCCTGCAGCGCGGAGTCGCCGCCGCCGACCACCACCACGTCCTCGCCCTGGTACATCGGGCCGTCGCAGTCGGCGCATTGCGATACGCCCTTGTGCTCGAATTCGGCCTCGCCCGGAATGCCGAGCCGCCTGAGCTGCGCGCCCGACGCGATGATCACCGCGCGCGCGCGATGCCGGCCGGCGTCCGTCGCCACCGACAGCGCATCGCCGTCGCGTGCGAGCGCGGTCACCGTTTCCGCGATGTTCGCCACGCCCAGATCGGAGACTTCCATCATCAGGTTCGATGCGAGGTCGGTACCGGAACCGTGCGGCTCGCCGTCGAGTTCGTTGATGTTGATGACGAGTCCGCCGAACAGCAGCGCTTCGATGTTCGCAGTGGCAAGCCCGCTTTGCGCGGCGTGCCTGGCTGCGGTCAGGCCGGTGATGCCGGCGCCGATGACGATTACGTCGTATTGCGAATCAGGCATCTGGACTTCTCACTTTTTTGGCTGATGCGGTGGCGGCACGGTCGCGGGGCCCAGGATCGGCACAAAATCCTTGCGCATCCTGCGCGTATCCCCGATACGCTGGGTGATGCCGAGCCGGTCGAGGCATTCGAGAATTTCCATCGCCAGGCCGCGGCCGACGCCGCTTGCGTCCCGGAACTGCGCTACCGTGAATTGCCCGCCGGGCGCAGCCTGTGCCACGGCCTGCGCGATCGCGGCGAGCTGCGCGAGCGTTGCGCGCGGATAGAAACGGTCGGTTCCCACGCGCAGCAGCTCGCTGGTGCGGCTTTTGCGGTGCAGAAAATCCTTCAGCAGCGCTTCCTTGATCTGCGTGCTGACCGTCAGCTCGCGCAATGGGGGCACCTTGAATCCGGCGGCGTCGAGTACCGGTTTCAGAGCCTGCCACATTTTTTCATCGGCCGGGTTGGCGGTCGCGACATGTTGTGGCAGGCGCATGCGCGAGCCCGTCACTTCGATCTTGCGCTGGTCGGCAAGTTCGCGCAGCAGTGCCATGAAAGTCGCTGCGTCCAGCGCCGGCGCGAGCGCTTCGCGTTGCGCTTCGATCTCGGCGCCAAGCGCCTGCGGCGACTCGCGGTGAAACCGCGTCAGCGCTTCGAGCACGCGTTGTTTGACCGCTTCCGCGATTGCGTGCGGCAATGCCACCCGCTGCTCCTTGCCGATGATTGCGGCGCCACACTCACGCGTGAGCGCCTCGGTGCGCCCGGCGGTGAGATTGAACGCGCACCCGAATCCGGCCAGATCGACGCCTTGCGGCGAGCACGCGAGCAGTGCTGCCAGTGCGGCGTCAGGCGCCGCATGCTCGAGGGCAGCGAGCTGCGCGCGGCGCACGGCCGAGTTCCGGCGCGTTGCGGGCGCAAACGGATCGACGACGCTGCCGCCGCCGATGGTGCGCGCGGCGGATTGATCGCGCACGATGAAACGGTCTCCATGCAGCGCGGCGAGCGGCCGATCGGCTATCAGCTGCGCCAGCGCGGTGGCTCCGGGCGCAATCGTTTCGCCGCGCCGGATCGCAAGGCGTGCGGTGACGTCCGCGGTTCCCAGATGCAGGTGAACCGGCGTCCAGTGCCTGAGCGGCTGCGCCTCGCTCGCGAGCACCTCCAGGCGGACATCGATGCGCTGGGTCGGAGCATGGAGCGCCGGTGCGACCAGCCAGTCGCCGCGGCCGATTTGCGCCAGTTCGGCGCCGCTCAGGTTGAGCGCGCAGCGCTGTCCGGCTACCGCCTGCGTCGCCGGTTGTCCGTGCTGCTGCAGCGAGCGTACCCGCACCTCGATGCCGCTGGGCGAGAGCATCAGCTTGTCGCCGGCCGCAACCGCGCCATTGAAGACAGTGCCCGTGACCACCGTGCCGCTGCCGGCGATAGTGAACGCGCGGTCGATCGCGTAGCGGAAATTCCTGCCGGCCTGCTCGCTGCGCGCATGTGCTTTGGCCGCTGCCGCAAGCTCGTCGCGTAACGCCGGGATTCCGTCGCCGCTCACTGCCGACACCGGGATTACCGGAATCGATGCGAGCGTGGTCGGTGCGAGCAGATTGCGCACGTCGTCAGTCACCTGGGCTACGCGCTCGGGCGCCACCCGGTCGGTCTTGGTGATGACGGCCACGCCGCGCACGACGTTGAGGAGATCGACGATATGCAGATGCTCGATCGTTTGCGGCATCACCCCGTCGTCGGCGGCGACGATCAGCATCACGTAGTCGATTCCGCATACGCCGGCGAGCATGTTGCGGATGAAACGCTCGTGGCCCGGCACGTCGACAAAGCCGAGGGTATCGCCGGCAGCGGTTTGCCAATACGCAAAGCCGAGGTCGATCGAGATGCCGCGCGCTTTTTCCTCCGGCAGCCGGTCGGTGTCGACGCCGGTCAGCGCCTTCACCAGCGAGGTTTTGCCGTGGTCGATGTGGCCCGCGGTGGCAACAATCATGGCGATGGGCCGGGCAGCTTGAGCTGGCTCAGTTGCGCGACGAATTCCTGTTCGTCGTCGAGGCAGCGTAAGTCGAGAATGAACGCGCCGTCGCTGATACGGCCGATGACCGGTACGGGCAGTGCGCGAAACGCGTCGGCGAGCGCCTCCGCCGCCGAGCGCCTGCGCTTGTGAGTGGGGGTCACGGCAATCCCGGCGCTCGGCAGGGCATCGACCGGCAGCGCACCGCTGCCGATCTGGCTTGCGCAACCGATCACCTTCACCTCAGCCCATTCCACCACTGCAGCTGCGACGGCAGGCAATACGCGCCGCGCCTGCGCTGCTATTTCGGTTTGCGGGCGCGTGAGCAATCTGAGCGTCGGCAGTTCGCGCGGCAGCCGCTCGGGATCGGCGTACAGACGCAACACGGCTTCGAGCGCGGCCAGCGTTACTTTGTCGACGCGCAGCGCGCGTTTCATCGGATTCCTGCGGATTTTCGCGATCAGCGCAGCGGTGCCGACGATCAGCCCGCATTGCGGGCCGCCGAGCAGCTTGTCGCCGCTGAAGGTCACGATGCCGGCGCCATGAGCCAGCGCTTCGCGCGGCGTGGGTTCGTGCGGCAGGCCGTAGTTTTCGAGATTGACCAGCATGCCGCTGCCGAGATCGACAATGAAAGGCACACCGTGCTCGCGCGCCAGCGCGCCGAGCTCGGGTTCTGGAACTGCGGCGGTGAAGCCCTGGATCGAGTAATTGCTGGCATGCACCTTCATGATGGCGGCGGTGCGGGTACCGATCGCGCCGGCATAGTCTGCCGCATGGGTGCGGTTGGTGGTGCCGACTTCGCGCAAGGCGCAGCCACTGCGCGCCATGATGTCGGGGATACGGAACGAGCCGCCGATTTCGATCAATTCGCCGCGCGAGACGATCACTTCCCTGCGCAGCGCGAGCGTGTTGAGCACGAGGTAGACCGCCGCCGCATTGTTGTTGACGACGATCGCGGCCTCCGCGCCGGTCAGGCGTTTGAGCCACCCTTCGACGTGACTGTCGCGCTCGCCGCGCGTGCCGCCGTCGAGGTCGTACTCGAGATTCACTGCGCGCGTCATCACCGCGAGCGCTGCGTCGGCTGCGGCGCGCGGCAGAAGCGCGCGGCCCAGATTGGTGTGCAGCACGGTACCGGTCAGATTGAATACCGGCTTGAGGGAGGCGCCGGTGGCGGCGCGCAGCCGCACGGCGCACGCGGCGATCAGCGAGTTTTCGTCAAGATCGGCGGTGGCGTTGCGGTCGAGCGATGCGCGTTGCGTCTCGAGCACGCTGCGCAGGATTTCTACAACGAGCGGACGGCCGTACTCGGCAATGAGGTTTTCGGTCGCTGCGAGCTTGAGCAGCCGGTCGACCGAGGGAATCGCGCGACGCGCGGTTGCGGCGGAATTCAGCATCGAGGCTGAAGCGCGCTACGCCGCGCGGAGAAATAAGGATATTGCATATTCAAGTATGGGCCGGGCCGGATGTAGCAGGGATCAACGTAAAGCCGGGGGGCCAGTTTAGCGTAATTTCGGGCATGCATGCCAAGCGCATCACGGAAACCGGGGTCCAACCGCGCTGGATTTCTTCGCGGCACTGGCGCACCGCGACAAAAAAACCGCGGCGTGACCGCGGCCTTCCTGCGCATCGCGCTGGCGCTATTCCCAGAGCCGTTCCGGCAGCGGCAGCCCGGCCAGGTCCGCGGCGGTGAGGCGTCCGTCGGGCTCGATGCCGAAGCGCTCGAGCACGGCGGTCAGCTGGCGTGCATGCTGCGCCGAATGCCAGGTCGAGCGCTCGTAGAGCATGTGTATCGGCTGCATGCCGAAGAAGGTTTTCACCTTCTGCCGGCACGACTTGTCGGCAAGCCCGTCCCACCATTGTTGCAGCCGCGCGATGACCGTATCGCCGTAACGCGCGATCTCCTCCCCGGTCATGAAAGTGCCCTCGGCGGGCGGAATGTTGGCGAGCTGGACCGCGTATTCGACGCCGTCGACCGCCGTTTCGAGAAATGCCTCGCCGATGCGGAACACGTGGTGGCCCATCAGGCGCAGCGAGCGGTCGCGGTTGGGAATCACGCGCTCGTTGATGCGCTCATCCGGAATCTGACGCACATAGCGCTGCACGGCGCGCAGCACATTGATCCATTTCGTGATCAGTTGCCCGGGGGGCAGCGGCGTGTGGCCGGTGCCATGCAGACCGACGAACTCGGCGACGTCCTCGAGGTTCTGCCCGAATACGAAGGCGCCGCCTTTCGCGACCACCGGCACGTTGCGCACGCCGAGCGCGAGCAGCCGGTCGCGGCCGCCGGCGTCGTTCAGCACGTCGACCGCGACGAAATCAATGTTCTTTTTCGAAAGAAACTCTTTCGCTCTGAGGCAGCTGCTTCACCCGGGCTGGGTGAAGAGTATGTATTTTTCGGCGATGGAATCCATCAGCGCATCTCGATGTAAAGGTCCCGCAGCCTACTACCCGTTGCGCCGATGCGTCAAGCATTTCCCCGACGGGATTGATCCCGCACCCGCATGGGGAACGCGCGTCCGAATGATATAATTAGCGGGATCGAAAACACCCGGAAAAGCGCAAAGCAATGAAGTTGATCGCAACGCCCGCCAGCCCGTACAGCCGCAAAGTGCGCATCGTGCTGGCGGAAAAACGCATCGAGTACGATTTCGTAAGAGACAATCCCGGTGAACCCGCCACGCACGTCCCGGAATTCAATCCGCTCGGCAAGATTCCCGTGCTGGTGCTCGATGACGATACCACGCTGTATGACTCGCGCGTGATCGTCGAATACCTCGACAACGCGAGCCCGGTGGGCCGGCTGATCCCCGACGATACCCGTCATCGCATCCAGGTGCGGCGCTGGGAAGCGCTTGCCGACGGCTGCACCGACGCCGGGGTCTCGATCGTGATGGAAAGGCGCCGTGCGGCGGAAAAACAGAGCGCGGAATGGATTGCGCGCCAGCAGGGCAAGATCGATCGCGCCTTGCAGGCGATGGCGGAAGAACTCGGAGCCCGGACGTGGTGCAGCGGCGAGAGTTACAACCTGTCCGATATCGCGGTCGGCTGCACGCTGGGTTTTCTCGACCTGCGCCAACCCGATCTGAACTGGCGCAAACCGTATCCGAACCTGGCCAGGTTATGCGAGAAGCTCTCGCAGCGCGCGTCGTTCAGGGATACGGTGCCGTCCAAGAGCTAGTCTCACGCCTCATTGAATGATTCCGCCCCCCAGGCACACGCGGCTCTCAAAGATCACTACTGACTGGCCGGGCGTGACTGCCCACTGCGGCCCGGCGAACTCGATATCGCAGCTGCCGGCATCGACGCGCGCGACGGTGCATGGCGCGTCTTTCTGCCGGTAGCGCGTCTTTGCGCCATAGACCCAGTTGCAGTGCGGCGCGGCGCCGCTGATCCAGTTGAGGTCGATGGCGGTCAGCCGGTTTTTCAGCAGCGCGTCGTGGTCGTGGCCCTGCACCACCAGCAGCCGGTTGTTGTGCGGATCCTTGGCGGCGACATACCAGGCATCGTGGTCGCCGTCGCGCTGGCCGCCGATGCCCAATCCCTGGCGCTGGCCGATGGTGTAGAACGTGAGTCCCATATGGCGGCCGAGCATGCGGCCATCGAGCGTCCAGATCTCGCCCGGATCGGCCGGCAGGTAGCGGTTCAGGAATTCGCGGAACGGCCGCTCGCCGATGAAGCAGATGCCGGTCGAATCTTTCTTGTCGTGATTCGGCAACCCATGCTTGCGCGCGATTTCGCGCACCTCGCGCTTGCAGATCGTGCCGAGCGGGAACAGGGTCTTCGACAGCTGCGCCTGGTTCAGACGGTAGAGAAAATAGCTCTGGTCCTTGGTGCCGTCTTCCGCTTTCAGCAGCTGAAACAGTCCGTCGATCTCCCGTACCTGCGCGTAATGGCCGGTCGCAATGCGCTCGGCGCCCATCGCCAGCGCGTGATCGAGGAATGAGCGGAACTTGATTTCCGCGTTGCACAGCACGTCGGGATTCGGCGTGCGGCCGGCCCGGTATTCGCGCAGGAACTCGCTGAATACGCGTTCTTTATATTCGGCGGAAAAATTGACGGACTCGATTTCGATGCCGATCCGGTCGGCGACCGAAACGGCGTCCAGCAGGTCCTGGCGCGAGCTGCAGTACTCCTCGTCGTCATCGTCTTCCCAGTTTTTCATGAAAAGACCGATGACTTCAAAACCCTGCTGCTTGAGCAGCAGCGCCGTGACCGACGAGTCGACGCCGCCTGACATGCCGACGACTATGCGCTGTCTGGACATGAGTTATTCACCGTAACGTTCGGTTTTCGGATCCCGGGTTCGGGATTCATAGTCCGATTTTAGCTCTGCTGCGTCAAACCGCACGCTGACGGCGCGCGCAGCGTGCATTTGCAAATAAAAAAGGCAGGGTCGAAACCCTGCCTTGTTCGGAAGAACGAAAGATTACTTCTTGTCTTTTT
>Ga0082335_1003786_pt1 | contig 24183 bp, 20 predicted proteins | sample Subgrocontami58m_FD_72375 | JGI IMG/M metagenome (GOLD analysis project Ga0082335, IMG submission 72375) | Subsurface groundwater microbial communities from S. Glens Falls, New York, USA - GMW37 contaminated, 5.8 m (SPADES assembly) (version 2) ...
AGGCGCGGCCCTGTTCCTCCAACAGCACTGCCAGGTCGAGGAAGCTGCCGCCGCCGCCACCATAGGCCTCGGGGAAAGCCAGACCCATCCAGCCCAGTTCGGCCATTTTGGCCCAGAGGTCGGGCGTATAGCCTTTGTCGTCCTCCTCCATCTGGCGCACCAGGGTCTTGGGGCATTCCTTGGCCAGGAAGTCCCGGGCCATTTTCTTTAACATTTCCTGTTCTTCGCTGAAAGCTAAGTCCATTGTGTTTTCTCCTTTATCTGGTGTGTTGACAGGTCATCAAGCAACAATATTAAACCATATGTGGCTTCCCATCAGGGGGTGGACAAGCAAAACCAAAAGATTCCTTTTATTCGGGTATTTGCCCGATGTCGAAAACCCCCGTCCCGATGCATCGGGACTGCCCCCTTTAGGTAAAGGGGGTTAGGGGGTTTCCGTCTGCATATTCTAATAAACAAAAAGCAACTTAATCTCCTGTCTAGACTCTAGCAATAGAAGCCTATTTAGGTAGATTAAGCAGCCTTAGTGCAATTATGTTCCGTTGTATCTCCGAGGAACCAGCCGCAATTGTCCCGACTACGCTGGCCCGGTAGTCCATCTCGAACTTTCCTTCCTCCAGTACATATTTAGACCCCGTTTGTAGTTGGCCGTATAGTCCCATTGTTTTCGTGGCGTTTATGTTTATTCTCTGGTCCAGTTCAGAGCCAAAGAGCTTATTTATAGCTGCCTCGATGGTGGGTGTCCGGTCTTTTGAAGCTATATCGAGCACATCGTATTCAAATAATTTCAGGACCTCCGATTCAATTACCAGTTCAGCTATGCGCTGCCTTACTAAGGGATCTTTAGCGATGGGCTTTCCATGAAGCTCGGCTTTCTTTACCCAGTTGAGTAAGGCTTCGACTTTTCTCCGGTTAGCGGCTCCCTGGGTTGCCAGGGCAAATCTCTCCAAAGCCATAGCCTCTGTAATGTACTGCCATCCCCTGTTCACCTCTCCAACCAGCCGGTATCCCGGCACCCTGGCATTATCGAAGTATATTTCGCTAACCTGTTCTCCAGCCATAGTCCACATTGGTTTGATAGTGACGCCGGGGACTTGCAAATCAGCGACAAAAAGGCTGATCCCAGCCTGTTTGGGCCCTTGAGCGCTGGTCCTGACCGCCAGCCATACATATTCTGAAAAATGAGCTGACGTGGAAAAAAGTTTCTGGCCGTTCATGATAAAATCATCGCCGTCACGCACCGCTTTGAGTTTAAGGGAGGCCAGGTCGGAACCTGCCTCCGGTTCTGTATAACCCAGGGCGATCTGTATATCGTCCCGGGCAATTTTAGGCAGGAATTCCTTCTTTAGCCTGTCGCTCCCGTGACGTATTAAGGTTTTACCAACGATGCCGACCCCCCGGCCGGGATGGGGCGCACCCGCATAGACCAGCTCGTAGCTCAAAACATACTCGTAAATACCGGGAAGCCCTTGCCCGCCATATTCTTTAGGCCAGGATAATCCGAGCCATCCCTTCCGGCCCAATTTCCGGAGGAACTCACGTCGGGGAGGCGTATCGGGGAGGGCAGCTCCACCCCAGGCGGCCTTTGCCTCCGGGGTCAGTTCCTTTTTAATAAATGCTTTTACTTCCTGCCTGAAGGCTTCAATTTCAGGACTGAAACGGAAATCCATTACCTGTCTCCCTTCTCAGATAAAACAAAGAGTGATTCCATCCCACAGACGCATGTGCCACCGCCTCCTACACCTCTTGCCTGCTTCGGGCACGATGCATCGTGCCCCTACAACTCATGCCTCTAATTCGCTGCGTCCTCCAGGTGCTCTATTCCGCCGTGTCCCATGTGGTGGTACCACCGCGACTGAAAAGCCACAAACCGGACCGGCTTGTGACGGTCTGCGTTGAAATGTTGATGCACCGTGTTAGGCGGGATAGCCACCATATCATCGGCCTCCCAGTCGTATTTCACGCCGTTCTGAATATCGTAGCCGGTGCCTTCCAGGATCTTGTGCACCTCCTCGGCTACATGGCAGTGCTTTCCGCTGCGTCCGCCGGGTGGTATCTCCTGTAGAAAGGCATCGTATGTTTTTAGCCCGCAATGGGTCTTCGGCGTCACCAGGAACTTTAACCGTCCCATCCTGGTGTTCGCCCAGGGCACTTCCTTCGACTTTACCACGTGAGGCACCGATTGCCTCCAGTCGACCTCATCTTCCAGGAGCTTCATGTATTCCTCGTATTCGTCCCTGGGTTTGTCCACGTGTATCAAGTGCGATCTCCTGGCATCGATAAGCTGCTGGATATTGCTATCAAACCCCAGGCGGAACTCCCGCCCCTGTTGGTTTTTATAGCCGATAAGCTGCCGTTCAGCATTGTAAATGGGCTCGGCTCCCTCCGGTATACGGTAACCATCCTTCAATTCAATTTGTTCCACCCAGTGGACGCCCATGATATCTACTATTGGAGATACCGAGAAAAAGAAATGGGCGCTGTTCACCGTGTCTGTATTGAAGTGCTGATGGTCGCAGTAGCTGGGCACTGTCATAATATCTCCCGTCTCCCAGTCATACCGTTTGCCATCGTGTATTTCGTAGCCTTTTCCATCCATAATATAGAAGATAGCCTCCCGAACATGGCGGTGCCGTCCTGATTTGGCCGAAGGCGGTATTATTTGCTCGGTGATACTCATAGTGTGGATTGGGACTCTGGCCAGCATGTCCTTGGGGTCAGCGCCAATCCACATCCGGGCATATGCCTGCGCATTCATAGCCCACGGAGTGTCCACCGGCTTTAGCACCCGCGGCATAGCCGCTTTCTTCCGGCGCTCGTCACTCAGCCGCCAGATACGGTCTTCTATGTTGGTGTCTAAGAGTAGAGGTTCGTTTTCATGTTTTCGTTCTAATTGCCTCTCCATAACTACCTCTTTCCAAATCAATAAACTCATCGAGTACTGATAGACAGCTTATCTTTTCTTGAGTAAAGGGACCCATTCCTTTTTGGTAAAACTGTCATTGCTGGCTTTAACTTCGTCGCCTGAAAGGGCAATAACTTTACCCTCAAATCGAAGGGCTTTATGCATAGGATTCGGTACGTCACTTCTTACTGAAGGCGCTTTGCGGAGCTCGGAGACAAGTCTTGCTCCATCCGCAGATAGAAGCCAGTTTGCGAAAACCCGAGCGGCATTGGGATGGGGGGAATCCTTTATTAGTTCAAAGGCTACACCCCAGTATATGTTACCCTCCTTCATCGGAATGGCTTTGAGCGGTGCGCCCTCAACGACGTAAGGAGCGGTGTCGGCGTCCGATCCCTGTCCTATCAATCCCTCGCCCTTAGCCAGAGACCGGGACACGTCAACGAGCGATGGCACGTATTTAATTTCCTGTTTTGCCAGATCGTTTATATAATCTTGCCTTAGCAAACCGCGGTTTATCATTGTTTTGAACACCGTGTAGAAAGTCGAGCTTAACTCAGGATCACTGAACACAATCTGGCCTTTCCAGCGCGGCTGAAGGAGGTCGTAATAAGAAGCCGGCTCCTCTCCCGGTTTGAGCAAGCTGGTGTTGGCTATTATCGGGTACAACAGGCTGGTGTAATAAATGACGTGTCCTTCACTATCTATAGACGAGGGTTCGAGAGCCCAAACACCCTGTTCTTTCAATACCGGCAGATCCGCACGGACGCTTAATCCATTTTCCTTGACACTCAATGCATGGGTGGCAGCGCCATCGAAGAAATCACCAACAATGGCGCCTACGCGCTTTTCTGTTCTAAGACGTTCAATAAATGAAGCGCCACGGCCGGTGATAATGTTTACGTCTATACCATACTTCTCCTTGAATGCCCGGGTCAGACCAATCCCTACGTCGCCCACAAAATTAAAGGAATAGGCTGTTAAAGTCCCCTCTTTCTGTGCCGCTTTAACTACTTTGTCCCATTCTGAGTCGGTGGAAGCAACAGGAGCAGAGGGAGCTGGCTTCGGAGCTAATGTCCCGGTCCCGGGAGGAGCGGCGCGGGGCGATACTTCCTTCGGTGTACAGGCAACCAGCATTGAAAGTATTACCACACCAGCTACCAGTACCCACAAATGTTGAATCCGTCTGGTACGCTTGTTCATTTCCTGCCTCCCTCATTCAACTAATATTATTTCTTCTTTGCCGGCCTGAATTTTGGCAGGGTAACCTCCGGGGAGACATCATCCCATACCACTTCCACGGGCATCCCGATACGCACATCTTCCGGTTTACAATCAATCAGATTGGTCCATCTTAATAGCGGCCCTTCGGCGAGTTTGACCACCATGATTGTAATCGGAACGTGGCCGACAAGTTGCGGGCCAAACGTGTTGTATGAAGTGGTGAATGAGAATATTTCTCCCTTGCCGCTGGCCTTCAAGTATTCAGTATTGCCGGAAGCGCATTTTGTGCAGGTTGGGGCCGGGAAAAACCGTTTTTCTCCACAATCCTTGCATTTTTGAATCAAGAGTTCGTGTCTTTTGCATGCCTCCCAGAATACCTTGTCATCGAGATTGGGCATCGGCATACGTAATTGTGCTTTTCCTTCTGCCATTTTCGTTACCTCCTCAAAATAAGAGCGCCGCCGGGATTAGGGGCGCTGGTTGTCAGTCCGATTTCAACGTCTTTTAGCTGTCTTACACCACATTCACCCCGCAACTGCCTCACTGCCTCGGCAATAAGGTTAAATCCCCGGACATATCCCTCGGAGAGGTGGCCGCCGGAGGTGTTTAAGGGAAGCTCACCTCCATATGTGATCCGCTTTCCGCCTTCCACAAAAGGGCCGCCCTCGCCCTGTCTGCAAAATCCGTAACCCTCCAGTTGGCATATGACGTAGATAACAAAAGCATCGTATATCTGGGCAAAATCAATATCTTTAGGGGTTAAGCCAGCCGTGGCGAATAATCTCGGCGCAACATATTTGGCCGCATAGGTTGTGTACAGCTCAGGCGTGTCGCCTCCCAGGTCAAGGCCGGGCCCCTGCGTATTGGCAGCGCCGGCCATTATATAGACAGGCTTCTTTTTCATGCTCCTGGCTCTTTCGGCGCTACTCACAATAATTGCCACGCCGCCATCGGTCTCCAGGCAGCAATCATATAAGCGGTATGGTGTGGTAACCATTCTGGACTTAAGATATTCTTCCATAGTCAAAGGGGTCCGCATCAGGGCGTCCTCGTTAGGCATGGCGTGTTTCCTGAAGGTGGTGGCGATAGCGCCAAACTGTTCGACGGTCGTTCCGTAATCATGCATATGGCGCTGGGCGTACATGGCAGACATCTGGGCTGCTGCTACCCTGCCGAATGGCGCAGCGAAGTTATCGTATCCGGCAGCGCCGTAGCGCACCCCTGAAAAACGGTTTATGGCATGAACACACAGGACATTGGTAGCTAAACCCATTTCAATGGCTGCCGCCGCCGTGATAACTACACCGCTGCCATTGTTGCCGCCGCCGGTAATATCGAATTGATAGTTCACCTGGGGTATTGCCAGGCTGCGGGCCAGATCACTCATGGATAGCGATTCCCCGAGGTTAAAAGTCAGCAGGCCGTCAATATCCTTTGGCTGAAGCCCGGAATCGGCCAGGGCTTTCTTGCTGCATTCTATAGACAGAGATAGCGTGCTAACCCCTGATCCTCTGACATATTTGGTGTTGCCAACCCCGACTATGGCGCATTTGTCTTTAATACTGGGCATCCGTAATCCTCCTTTATGTGATTTTGAGGGAAATAGCTATGCTTTCCTTTTCCAACCAGGGGTTCCATTCACTACATAGCTCTGCCCCCTTGAACAGGTTTTTATTATACACGAATATTTCAAAAAATAAACCTGATAATTAACCATCGTTTACTGGGTTCTAACATTTTTCTTTATGAATTCTACAATGTCCACCAGGGACGAGCCTCCGGGAAATACCCCCTTTACCCCGTAGCTCTTTAGCGTATCCACATCCTTCTTGGGGATAACTCCACCAACCATAACCAGTGTATCCTTTATTCCGTTTTGTTCCAGCTTGCCCATTAACCTCTTTGTAACCGGCAGGTGGGGGCCTGATAGAATACTCAACCCTATAACATCCACGTCTTCCTGAATTGCGCTGGCAACGATATCGTCCACGGTCCGGTGTAACCCTGTATAGATAACTTCCATGCCGGCATCTCGCAACGCCAGCGCTACTACCTTTGCCCCTCTGTCGTGGCCGTCCAGCCCGGGTTTAGCGAGTAATACCCTTATCTTGCGTTTTTGTTCCATAACCGCTCCCTTTCGTTAACCATTGCATTACCCCGAAAATAGGCACTTTCAATCTCCTCGCCCTTGAGGGAGAGGATAAAAGGAGAGGGTGAATTAAATGAACCCCCTAAATCCCCCAGTCTTGGGGGACCTATTAATCTAGGGGACACCCCTAGAACCCTACCAAAGAGGGCTTTGCCCTCTCTGGACTCTCCCTTTTTCATCCTTCAAGGTGCCCGGTACAACCGAGCATAGGTGATTCCCTCTACCAAATTTCCATAAATTGCTGCTAAAAAGTGACCGGCTCCTTAAATACCCCCCATCTATCACGAAGCTTCTCTGAGATCTCACCTACCGTGGCATACGCTTTTACCGCTTCCATGATGTGCGGCATCAGGTTGTCTTTCCCCTCGGCTGCTTTACCTAAATCCTTCAGTATCTTCTCCACCCTGGAGTTATCGCGCCCGGCTTTTACTTTTTTCAATCTTGCTATTTGAGCATCACGAACTCTGGAATCATATTCATGCAACTCTAAGTCAGCTTCGCCCTCGGTGGCATATTTATTCACTCCCACCTTCACTAACTCGCCGCTTTCGATTTTCCTCTGGTAGAGATACGCCTGGGCAGCTACCTGCCTCTGGATGTAACCTTTTTCTATTGCCTCCAGAATACCGCCCTTTTCCTCGACTTCGGCCATAATCTGATTGATTCGCTTCTCCATCTCATTTGTTAACCACTCCACGTAGTAGGAGCCGCCCAGAGGGTCAACTGTGTCGGTAATCCCGCTTTCCTCTATCAGTATCTGGCTGGTGCGGGTGGCAAGCTGTTGGGCTTTAGGGGTCGGGATGCTGTACGCCTCCATATAGCCCGGCATCGTCATAGCCTGAACACCACCCAGGGCGGCAGCCAGGGCATACATTGTCTCCCTGATAATATTGTTTTCAGGTTCCTGTTTGGTCAGTTCCTGGTTACCGCCTCCGCCGGAGCTAACAAAACGCATAGAACGGGGATTCTTAGCCCCGAACCGTTCCTTCATGTTCTTTGCCCAGGAACGCCGCAGTGAACGGTATTTGGCTATATCTTCGAAGAAGTTCATGCCGCCGGAGCAACTGAAGGTAATCCTTTCGCCGATATCGTCTATTTTCATGCCCCTGCCTAACAGGTGTTCGACGTAAGCATTGGCTATCAACAAAGCATAGGCTGCTTCATGGGCTGCGGTGGTTCCCGCAAACCGGATGTGACCGGACGATACGCTGAGGGCGTTAACATTTGGCAGCTCGCGGTTGCAATATTCGATCGTATCGCCAATCAAACGCATGGATGGTTTTAAAGGATATATCCATGCTCCCCGCGCGATGTATTCTTTCAAAATGTCATTTTGAATGGTACATTTTACCTGGTCATGAGGTACACCCTGCTTCTCGGCGGCGGCAACATACATAGCCAGCATAATAGAAGCTGTGGCATTGATGGTCATATTTGTGTTGACCTTTCCCAGAGGTATGCCGCTGAAAATATCTTCCATATCCCGCAATGTATCAATGGCCACGCCAGCCCGGCCTACCTCGTCTTCCGCCAGGGGGTGGTCGGAGTCAAGGCCCATCTGGCTGGGCAATCCAAAGGCCAGGCTCAGTCCGGTTACACCCCGCTGCATAAGGAATTTCAGCCTGGTGTTTGTATCCTCACCGGCCGAAAATCCGGAATATTGCCTGATTATCCACGGCCTGTCCCGGTACATCAGAGGGTATATCCCTCTTGTATAGGGGTACTCCCCGGCATCGCCGAGGTCCCTCTTGTAATCCATATCTTTTACGTCTCCGGGGCCATAAATAGGTTTTACCTTAATCCCGGAAGGTAAAACAACTTCTTTTTTAGGTGTATTATCAATCCCGGACATATCTCAAACCCTCCCTTTTCATCTCGTGTTCAATTCTGAGTAACAACCTAAGTTTGTTTATTGCCGCCCCCAGAGCTTATTTAACCACTGTTGTTGAAAGAGTTTGGTAGCTTCCAGGTTGTCTTCCTTGGTCAATATCATAGGGCGCTTCGGTATAAATTGGGCGGCAGGGGCCAGGAAGTTGGTAACATCCTTGCGAACAGATGCCACACTGGCGCCTTTACCCCAGATAGTCTGACCCTCCGGAGACATAAGCCAGTTAATGAACACCCTGGCAGCATTAGGGTGGGGAGCTTCCTTGAAAGCTACTACTACAACCGGCGCCATTGAAGTGCCATCACTAAGTTCGGCAGCCCTGATAGGCGCGCCCTGGGAGACGAACTGGCTGTAGACAACGCTTATACCCGAGAGGGAAACAGGGCGTTCCCCGCGGGCAAGCATTCCAGCTTCTTCGGGGGTAGCGCTGGAGAACCTTAAATCCTGTTTGTACAGAGCCTTTAAAAACTCTTCATCTATTACCTTCTCCCGTAACACGGGGAGAAAGAGGTTAAGTAAACCTGCGCTCGTAGTCGGGTTGACTGCCATCATCTTGCCCTTCCATTTGGGGTCCAGCAGGTCTTTCCAGACTTTGGGCTCTTCACCGGGTTTGATTATATTGGTATTAACATACAGGCTGTAGGTGTTAAAGTTAAATGTGATAATATGCTTATCCTGCGGGTCTATGCCGTAAATATCCGCTATCCAGATGTTATTATCCTGTAGCACCGGCAGTTCACCGGCTATACCTACGGTGAGTCCTTCCTGTTTCATGATTCCGGCGTTCACTCCGTTATTATCCGAAACATCAGCCAGGATTTGCCCCGTACGTTTTTCGGTTTGCAACCTCTGTATAAACTCAGCGCCACGCCCGGTGATGATGTCTACCTGAATGCCATATCTCTCTTTAAAAGCCCGGCTGATATTCACTCCGATATCCCCGGTAAAGTTAAAAGAATAGCCGGTTAGTTTACCCTCTTTTTTAGCAGCTTCTACCACTTTTGCCCAGGCGGCGTCTTGAGGGCTGAGAGAAGGGATGTTTGCAGTGGGTATAGATGTCGGAAGCGGTGCAGCAGAGGTTGGTGTTGCAGGCGGCGCCGGGGCAGGAGTGCAGGCTGCAAGCAACAGGAGAAGGATAGAGGCAGAAATAGGGACAAATAATTTTGACCACATTAGAGTTTTTTTCACTTGATTCTCCCTGCGATGTTATTTACATAATATAGGTGGTATTCTCCTCAAATAGATGTTCTCATGTCATCCTGGAGGAGTCACGAGTTATCGGGACGACGAAGGATCTCAGGGAGGGGCATAAAGCATAAACAATCTTTATGTCCTGGATAAATGATAACAATAAAGTGGCACATCCCACACCCTGAGATTCTTCGCTTCGCTCCAGAATGACAATGCCAGACTATTTTCATCCCTCGTGGCACCTTGTGCAACCGGGTATGAACGATTCACACGTAATCGTCAGCTCTTAAGTTGCCTTTTGGTTGTACTACCTGGATTATCCCAATTCCCCTATTTGCCTTTATAGACCGGTTTACGTTTTTCCGCAAAGGCTTTTATCCCTTCCTCCACATCCTCCGGCGCCAGTTGCCGGTTTTGCGTTGCCGATAGGCGGTTCTGCGCCAGGGACACAGGTAGAGAGGCTTGCAGTCCCCTGTATACCGTCTCTTTAATAGTCCTCACAGCGATTGGCCCGTTCTCACAAATCTTTTCGGCTAACGTTATGGCTTCATCCAGCAATTTATCCCTGGGTACTACCTTCTGCACCAGACCTATGCGGTAAGCCTCCTGGGCGTCGATCCAGTCACCCGTAAAAAGCATTACTAAAGCATTCCCCAGAGGAACAAGGCGCGGCAGCCGCGCGCAACCTCCGGCGCCGGGGATGAGCGCCCTCTTGACCTCGGGTAACCCGATCCGGGCATCGTCCGCTGCCAGCCGGATATCGCAGGCTAAGGCAAGTTCACACCCCCCACCCACAGCATAACCATTGATAGCAGCAATGATTGGTTTCCATGTTTCAGGAGGTTCCAATACGAGCACCCTGGGTTTTTTCCGTGCCGTAAAAACCTCTCTGATGGCTGTAAGGTCGAGGCCGGTGGAAAATGCCTTACCGGTGGCGGCATATATCAGCACCCATGCTTCATCGTCATCTACAAACTCAGCCAGATACCGTTCCTCCGCTTTCATCATATCGAGGGTAGTAGCGTTCATTGCCTCGGGACGGTTATATGTAATAATCCGGATATGGCCCCGTTTTTCCCAGAGAATCTCGTCTTTCATATTCCTACTCCCGGCTTACTTTTCAAGCCGAAACTTGGGCACCTTAAAGTCGGTTCCTTCCACCTGTTCAAAAATCGCCTTGACCTTTGAACCGATTTGTACGTCCCCGGGTTTGCAATCCACGATCTGGCTCATCATTCTTATGCCTTCGTCAAGATCAATTGCAGCAAATATGATCGGCGCTCCGGTCTGCTCCACCTGTTTCCGGAAAGCCGGGCTTCGTGGCACGGTGACTATGGTGAACGAGTAGACTTTACCCGTACCTTTGACTTCCTGCCAGCCCAACTTTTCACCAAAGCAGTGGACACATACCGGGCGGGGAAAGAATTGAAGAGTATTGCAATCAAGGCACTTTTGAACCACGAGTTTATTGTTATTCACTCCATCCCAGAACCCCTGGTCTATATCTGTAATAACCGGTAGCGGTTTTTTTGTAAAATCTTCGGTCACCATGCCCTATCTCCTTGTAAAATCATTGCCGACCAACTGCACAGATTTACGTTGTAACCGAGCAAACCTATGCCGGTCACCAGCCCCGTCCTGGCCCCTTTAACCTGATGGGTTCCGGCTTCCCCCTTTAGCTGGCGAATGGCTTCGACAACGTGGAGGTGGCCGCCTGCAAAGCCCGGCTGTCCCCCGGAAAGCTGCCCCCCGCCAGTATTGACCGGGAAATCCCCTTCAACGGTAAGGTCATGGCTATCTACAAACTTTCCGCCGTCACCTTTGGGGCAAAAACCCAGGTCTTCAAGCTGCATGAGGATAGCAATGGGATAATCATCATATATCTCAACAAAATCTATCTCCTTGTGCCTGACCCGTGTGAATAGCTCTTTGGAGATGCCTCTCAGCCCGGTAACTGTCCAATCTGTGTTTATATCTTCAACCCTATAGTTGGATTTTTCGCCGTCGCTAACCAGATAGATAGGGTTATTGGTAAGTTGTTTGGCTTTGGATTCCGATGTCATCACAAAAGCAGCGGCCCCGCTGCAGGGCATCACGCAGTCGTAGAGCCGCACTGGGTCGGAGACAACACGGGCATTGAGGTATTCTTCCATCTTCATAGGGGTGCGAAACAGGGCATGTTCGTTAAGCTCAGCATTCCGGCGGACCGATACGGCAATCTTCCCTAACTGTTCCCGTGTCGTGCCATACATAGCCATGTGTCGGCGCTGAGTTAAAGCAAACAGGCTATTGGGCCCGCCATACCCGAAGGGTTCGATGTAGTTGACCCGCGGATAGGCGCGCATGAGGGGCACTACCGGGCGGAAGACATCGGCGCCTACGCATACCGCGACCTGGATTTGACCTAGCTGAATAGCATCGGCCGCACGGCGGGCGCTGATTACCGCTGATGCGCCTCCGAAGTCTGCCCGTAGTAGCCAATCAAGCTCCATACCTAGCTGTTCGGCGACAAATGGCGAGTCATCGGGATGTGTTGTGGAAATAAGCGCCAGGCCGTCGATGTCCTTTTTTTGCAACCCTGAATTATCGAGGGCCAGTCTGATTGCCTCTGCCATGTACCGTAAGGGGGATCTATCTTCGCCTTTTGGCCGTATATATGCAGTCTCTCCATAGCCGACAAAGCATACACCTTTTCTTTGCACGTTGACCTCCTGGGGGGAAATGTTCGCTGTTGACTCTAACACATGGCTGAAGGAGTGTCAAGGGAAAAATTGTCTATGTGTCGATGACTTCCTAACTATCCCTGAGGTCCTTAGCTCTGGTCTGTCGAGTAAAACATCCCGATGTATCGGGATGCGTCGGACAGAATGGCAAGAAAGCCTTTCTCTTTATAGTCACAATAATTAGTTAATTATCCTAATAGGTTGATTACCATCAATCTGCGGCAGACCTTCGTTGGTTAGCTGTTGTGAGTCTCCTCGTAAAATTTGTGCTTGTGAGGGTGCTTGGTAATCGTCAATATCCAGGCCTGGCCGACAGGCCGGTGTTTATGCTTTTCGCCAGCCTTCACCAGGATACCTTCACCCTCCTTCAGGTGTGTCGTTTTACTTTCCACTTGCATTTCCATTTCCCCCTTTAGCACATAGAAGAATTCATCTTTTGCGCAATCATGGAGCCTGGAATCTGCATCCTTATTATAGACAAGCAAAGTAACACCAAACGTATCTGCTTCAAACAACCGGTTTCTTACAGTATTTTCAGTTTTCCCTTCTAATTTCATGGCCTCCTGATAGAAATCTATCGCAAACACAAAAACACTCCTTCCATTTCGCACTCCGGGTAATTTTGGGCTAAATGCCAGGTGGTTCACACAACCAGTCGCAACCGGGTTATTCTTCAAAAAATGTCCAGGACTCCTGTTTCAGGAATCGGCCCCATCTACCGGCTCATCGCCTATAATTCGGTCCGTCTTAAGCCCGGCTATCTCTTCATTGGATAGGCCGAGTAGCTTTCCCAGGACGAGTTCATTGTGCTCACCCAGGAGAGGCGCAGGCAGGCGGATATGTCCGGGTGTTTTAGAGAGTTTCCATGTAGTTCCCGGATAGAAATGGGTACCGGCGTCGGGGTGAGTGATTTTTTCGAAAATTCCTCTTTCTTTCAGATGTGGATTTTCGAATTGCTCCTTTTCGGAGAGCAATGCGCCGGCAGGCACACCGGCGGCTTGAAGACGGTGCATCGCCTCGTATTTATCTTGGGATGAGGCCCATACCTGAATCAAGCCATCCAACTCGTCCTGATGTTGCGACCGGCCAAGGGAATTGGCAAATTTCACATCGGCAGCCCAATCCGGCCTGCCCAAAGCTTCGGTGAGGCCCTGCCATTCGTGGTCGCTGGAGACTGCAATAGCGATCCAATCATCCTCGCCGCGGCAGCGGTAAACGCTATGGGGGGCCATATAAGAGTGCCGGTTTCCCATTGGGGTATGGATGCGCTCGTTCATCTCATAGTCAAATATCAGTTCGGCGGAAAGGGGTGTGAAAGCCTCCAGTTGCGCCAGGTCGATAAACTGGCCCTCGCCGGTATTTTCCCGGTGGTGTAGAGCTAGTTGTAAAGCGAAGGCGCCAGTAAGGCCGCAAATGGGGTCGGAGTAGGCATGGTACATAAAGGGTTCGCTATCCGGGTAGCCCCGGGCCGAGGCCAGACCGACCAGGCATTCCAGCATATTGCCCCATGATATATAGTCCCGGTAAGGCCCGCTCATTCCAAATGCCGGCATTGACATGGCTATAATATCATGCTTGATAGCTTTTAAAGCGTCATAGTCAAGTCCGAACTTGGCCATAACCCTGGGGCTGAAGGAATCAACTACCACATCAGCTATAGCTACTAACTTTTTAAATATTTGTGTTCCCTGTGGTCTGGTCAAGTCCAGGGTGATGCTCAGTTTATTACGGTTTATCTGGTTAGCAGCATCGTATCTGTTCCAGGGACGCTTACCCGGTTCCTTATCGGGATAGTGGCACATACCGGGAGGCACCCGTTTGCGTCCCCGCTGCGCATCCACATATTGAATCGACTCCACTTTTATGACCTCAGCGCCCATATCAGCGAGGCACTGGGTAACCTTGGGACCGGCCCAGGAAATTGTCAGGTCTATGACTCTTATACCCTCCAAAGGCAAGCTATTCATTCTATATAACCCCTGTCTGGTTAAAATATACCAGCTCTTCTTTTGAATAACCCAGTTCTCCGTAGTAAATATCGTGGTTGTGCTGTCCCAGGGCCGGCGCTGGCCGGGGCGCGTTTTCAGCCGCCGGTGCTATTTTGAAGGGGAGACCGGGATACTTGTATCTTCCTGCCAAAGGGTGGTCTATATTAATAAAATAATTCCTGGCCTGGAAATGTCTATCCTCCAGGGTTTCTTTGATACTATTGACCGGCAATACCGGAATACGGGCTTGCTGGGCGCTGGCGGTGACCTCGGACGTAGTACGTTGCGCCAGCCATGGGACCAATATTGCCTCCAACTCATCCATATGGGCGAGGCGCTGTGCAGGGGTGGCGTAATCTGGATTTTGCGAAAGTTCCGGCATGCCGAGCCAATCCCCTATCCGTCTCCACTGCCGGTTATTCAAGCATACTGCCACCAGTCCATCCTGGCAGGGGTAGATAGACCAGGGATAGTTTCCCACAAAGGAACCGTTGCGTTTCATGTGATGCTCTCCGGAGTAGGGATAGGACATCATATCCAGTTCGTGGATATTTATCTCGGCTTCCATAATGGAGACATCCACCTGCTGCCCGGCTCCTGTCTTCCGCGCCAGGAGGAAGGCGGACATTGTAGCTACTGCCGCCACCAGTCCTGCATGAAACTGAGACTGAGGGCCGGCTAAGCGGACCGGCTCCCGGTCGGCTACACCGCATGTGAGGGATACACCACCGAGGGCCTGGCTGACAAGCTCGGTTGTTTTATAGCCGCGGTAAGGTCCATTTTGCCCGAAGTTGGAGATAGAGGTATAAACAATATGCGGGTTAATTTTCGATAGTGTTTCATAGTCAAGGCCCAGCCCGGCCATTACTCCGGGCCGGAAGTTTTCCACCAGTATATCTGCATCCTGAGCCAATCTTTTAACGATACTGGTTCCTATCGGGGACTTCAGGTTAAGGGTAATACTTCGCTTATTGGTGTTGAGGAACAGGAAAAGGCCGCTTTTCTCCGGGTGCGGATTGTCTCCCGGGAACGGGCCCAGATGCCGTGCGCCATCACCAGCACCGGTTTTTTCTATCTTGATAACGTCGGAGCCATAATCGGCCAGGTATTTTGTGCAAAACGGGCCGGCTATGTAATGCGTTAAATCTAATACCTTGACATCCGATAAAACCAAGCTAAATCTTTCCTCCGAAAATAAAATCTTCCCGCCTTTGGTTACCTTCTTTATGAAAGGGATTAATCCCCCCAACCCCCCTTAATAAGGGGGGCGAGCGGGGATTGCTCCGAAAATAGCATCCTTTGCACATTCACGGTAGGGGCGATCCTTGTGGTCGCCCGTGGCCCCGATACATCTGGGCCTACGGTATCCAATTACCGAAAAGGGTTGCCCACCGGTTTTCATCCTTCATGGTGCCCCCCTGGCAAGGGGGGAATGGCCGATTCCTTAGTAAATCCCTTTGCCCTGAGATTACATCGTATCGCCGCCATCAACAACTAGGACGGTCCCGTTAACGTACCGGGATGCATCTGATCCCAGATAAAGAGCTGCTCCTACCATGTCCCCGGGCTGGGCGATGCGACGCATAGGTATCTGCTGCGCCCGCTTTGCCTGATAAGCTTCATTATTCTCCGGCATACGGCTGAAGTCCGTGTCGGCCAGGCCCGGAGCTATAGCGTTAACCCTGACCTGGTGCGGACCCAACTCATAGGCGAGGGCCTTGGTCAGCATTATTACACCAGCTTTCGATATGGAATAGACCGGCATACGCGGGACGAGCCTGTAACCCGCAGGTGAGGCCATATTGATGATGCTGCCGTTTTTCTTCTCCCGCATAGCCGGAGCACAGGCGCGGCATAACAGATAAAAACTCCTGAGATTGGTGCTCATAATAGTGTCCCACTCTGCTTCACTGGTATCCAGGACGGGCTTATTTATAGTCATACCCGGGTCGTTTACCATGATGTCAATTCTTCCGAACTGCTCCAGTGTCTTCCGGACCAGGTTTTCCACCTCTTCTTTTTTGGTAATATCGGTGGGAACAATCAGTGGTTCCCGGCCCAGCTTGCTAACCTCCCGGCCTGCTTTTTCCAGGTCGGGCACATTGCGGCTAGCCATCACCAGTTGAGCGCCGGCGCCGGCGTAGCCCAGCGCTATTGCCCGGCCTATGCCGCGGCTGGCCCCGGTTACAATAGCCACCTTGCCTTCCAGCGAAAATAAAGGGATAGTCACACTTTACCTCCGGTTGTACACGGGTTCCCGATGCCTGCTTGCAAAATCCTAAATCCGAAGCACGAAATACTAAACAATATCTAAGTTCAAATGACCGAAACAATATCCGTCAGCGTATCAGTCCCCGTTTATTTAAATCATCCGCAATCTCGCCCATTCCCAACTCGACTAATTTTGCTTTAGTTTGAAGCCCCGTAGCTACGTCCCAGCCCCTCAGGGCATAAAGTTCGTCCTTCATTTTCTCGAACTTCTGCCTGTCCAACACATCACCCTTGCGGCAGAGGACCTCTCCATCCTTCCCCGGGACCAGGCACTGAGGTTGGGTGGGGTGGTAGTGCAGTGGTGTAGTAAACCAGCTAGGCAACACAGTATCATCCTCCCGGCCCCGGCGTCCTTCCCGTACCAGTATGGCCCGCTGCAGGTTGAAAACCCGCTCGCCAAACCGGTTAAGTCCTGCCTCATCTACCTCCTGACCGGTGACGGCCGAATATAGTTTACTCTCAAAGCCGGGGTCGCCGATATGGTCCTCAGCGCCGGATTCCACATCGGTGATAGGCCACAGGCAGTCGCAAAGAACGAGGCACTCTTTGACATACTGGCGGTCCTGGACTTTCAGAGCGCCGAGGGCTTTGCCATCATAGGTTGAATAATCGGCTGCCTGCTCGCTCCCCCAGAATTTTTTGGCAATAGCCCGGATTGTGTTGCTGGAAACATAGGCATCGGGCTTTTTATTGACCCAGTTGACCCACCTGCCTATCAGGAGGGCTACCTCGTGGAGCTGTTGAATGGGACGGCGTGGCTCCATAGCCAGGAATAACCCTGTGGTGATATACAGGCGAGGGTCGTAGCCGCCGCGCTCGCCCGTCGAAGTAAGGTAATCGGTGAGTTCTGCCTGCGCTTTCGGCCCCAACCCCTCCGCCGCCTTTATTGTACCCCCGGCCAGAACCTCGCCGAATCCCTCGCGGAAAGCCAATTTCTTTACCAGCGTCTCTATGAATTCCAGGCTACCTGCTTTGGATATGGGTATGCCAGTGGATTCCTCGGTTATGATACCTGCCTGGAAGCAGCGCCACAGCCACAGGACCATGACTTCCAGGGCATTGGTATCTATACCATACTGGTTGCACAGGTAGGTAGTCAGAAAGGGCACCTCAGTCTTTTCTCCATAGTATTTTTCGGTCCTGGCTTGATAGAAACGGCTGGCCTGGCACATGAATTTACTTTTTTCGCCGGTTTTGGCCTGATAGATACGGCGGGCGCAGTTGCCTATGCAGCCGTAGCAGACATCCTTTTTGGTCTGCGGTCCGGAAGCCATGGCTTCCTCCGATATGGGAGTGCCCCCCCTTAATATCCGGAAGGTATCCAGCAGTTGATGGAACCTTTGCGGATCAGCCACGGGAAATGCTTTCTTGACGCCTTTTACCACAACAGCTTTAAGTTTCTTGGCGCCCATAACTGCGCCCAGCCCCCCCGATCCGCTGGCGTCGTTATCGGCCAGGATAGTGGCCAGCGCTACCCGGTTCTCTCCTGCCGGGCCTGTGGCGACAACTTTGACTCCCTTCCCCAGCTCAGTCTTGAGCATCTCCCTGGCATCCATTGCTCCTTTGCCCCATAGCGCCGAGGCATCCCGCATCTCTATCTGACCGTCATGTATGAAGAGATACACCGGCCTGGCCGCCTGGCCGTGGACCACCAGGGCATCGTAACCGGAAAATTTAAGCTCGGCGCCCCAGTGGCCGCCGAAATTGGAGTATGTAAAATGCTCCGGAGACAGGGCAGGTGACTTGCCGCAAATTACCCAGCGTGTTGCTCCAATGGCCGGGTAACAGCCCAATGGACCGGTGGCAAAGATTAGCCGGTTTTCGGGGTCGAGGGCATTGGCCTGAGGGGGAACTTCATCCCAGTAGATTTTGGCGGCGATACCCCGCCCTCCCAGAAAGCGGTCAGCATATTGGGCAGTGGGCAACTCGGTGGTTTTGCCCGATGATAAATCCACTCGCAGTATTTTACCGGCGTAGGGAGAGACAGTCATTTTAGCCTCCTGTAACCTGGCCATGTGTTTCCCTATTATACGCTGTTGTATGGGGACTTCAAAAGCCGGGGAAAAAACACACGGCAGGGGGTATGGGACTATGTCTTCAAACTGCTCTTAACGTATCCGTTCTCACGGAACCAGTTTACCGCCTTCTCCACTGTTGTCTTGATAGGAGTCTGTGGCATCCCAAGCTCTTTGATGGCTTTGGAGCAATCGTAATAAACATATTTGCCTATGTTTCGCGCTGATGTCATTGAGACACGAGGCGGTTTTTTGTTTATAAAAGAAATGACTTGGCAGATGTATGCCGTACATACAGCCACCGGATACGATGCCTGGCGGGTTAGCGGCTCCATTCCGGCTGTTTTGGCGACCAGGTCAAAGAATTCTTTTATCGTCATATTTGCATTTCCCAGGATATACCGCTCGCCGATTCTGCCTTTTCGGGCAGCCAGGACGTGGCCCCGGGCTACGTCTTCAACGTCTACAAAATTCACACCCGCCCTGATGTATCCGGGCATGTTCCTGTTGAGAATTTTCACAATAATCTCCCCTGTTGGGGTGGGCTTAATGTCTCTCACACCGATTACACCTGCGGGGTTTACGATTATCAGTGGCAGTCCTTTCTCGCACAGCTTCTTGGCTTCCAATTCTCCCAGGTGCTTCGTCCAGATGTACGGACTGTCCTGCGGCAAAAAATTGAATTCCACTTCTTCATTAGCTGGTTGGCCATCTTTGCGGTAACCCACAGCCGCAATGCTGCTGGTATGGACCACCTTACTCACCCCAGTCTCGAGCGCAGCGGTGAGAGCGGTTTTGGTGCCTTCGACATTGACATCGTAAAAAAGCTTCTTGTTCGGCGCCCAGCTCGCATATAATGCTGCTGTGTGGAAGAAAGTATCACACCCCTTCAGGGCTGCTTTAACCGCTTCTCTATCCCGGATATCACCATAAGCCTTTTCTATCTCCAGGCCATCAATATTCCGGGTATCACTATTTTCCCTCACCAGCACCTTCACGTCCACGTTGTTTTTCAGAAGTTCTCTGACGATACTCGAACCAATAAAACCGGTAGCCCCTGTGACCAATGTTTTCATTTCTTGCCTCCCCAACCGTGTGCTATACCGCACAGGCAAACGGAGTTTAGTCCTGGTTACTGGCCCTGTCAAGTGCCATTGACATAGTGCCATTGACATATTCAGTGGAGCAATGATATACTTCGCCAATCCTGTTTCAATCGGCAGAAAATATTCGCTTCTAGGGAGGGAAAAAATGATGGCAAGAAAGTTATATTTTATCGGGCTGCTCATGATGTCACTTATTATTATCGCCTCCTGCGCTGCACCGGCTGTTCCTTCGCCGGCTCCGCTACCAAAGCAGGCGACTCCTTCTGTTAGTCCTGCCTCTATTCCTACATCAAATATCCCTCCTGCAAATTCTCAGGATACTGCCTGGGCCAGGGTAGTGGAGGCCGCCAAGAAGGAAGGGAAGCTGACCGTATATACAGTTCACCTTTTTGGAGATATGGGGAACGAAATGAGCAAGACCTTCTTTGAGAAGATGAGCATACGGGTGGAGATGGTAAGCTCAGGGTCAAGTGCGAACTTAATTGAGCGGATCAAGGCAGAGCGCCGGGCCGGCTCGCAAGTGCCCAGTATCCTTACCGGCGCGGGCTCTTTCGTTCTGGTAGCCAAACAGGATGGTCTCACCGAAAAAATGGGAGATATCCCTGAAACCCGGGATGAAAGTATATACCGCTATGATCCGAAAATGGACAAGGACGGCCATATGCTTTCCCAGCAACTCCTTACTATGAGTCCGTGGGTTAATACCAAACGTATCCCGCCGGGCACGGAGCCAAAAACGTGGCGGGACCTTTTGAAGCCCGAGTGGAAAGGGAAAATTGGTATCACGAACCCGGACACTGGACCCAATGCCATCTACGTATACTATGGTCTCACCAGCCGCGGAAAGCTGGACCAGGCCTACTTCACTGAACTGGCCAAGCAGGACTTGCAGTTTTACGCTAATGTCGGCCTGGCTTCGAGTTCGTTGTCCCAGGGTGAGGTCCCGATGGCGTTTTCCAACGTGCCGGCGGCCAATTCCCTCGGCCCTTTCCTGCTCGAAGGTGCGCCGCTTAAAGCCATCGACATGGCGGAAGGTATCCCGATATACAGGTCCGGTGCAGTGGCCTTACTCCAGGGTTCGCCCCATCCCAATGCAGCGAAGGTTTTTATTAACTGGCTAATGTCCAAAGAAGGGGTAACTATATTCAGTAAATATTCAGGGACTGTCGGCTTCAGAAAGGATGTACCCAGTTTTATACCGCCCGCGGGACAGTTAACCCCGGCTAACCCCATCATGATGACACTGGAGGATGAATTGGAGATAGCCAAGATCCAGAGGGAGAGAACTTTGACTAAAATGCTGCGGGGCTCATGAAATTGGATGGCTTTAAACATTGTTTGGAAAATAGTGGCTTTGTCATCCTGGAGGAGTCATGAGTTATCGTGACGACGAAGGATCCCAGGGTGGACGGGAGTTTTTTCAGGGTTGACTTGCCCTACCCTGAGATGCTTCGCTTTGCTCCGGCATGACAGAGAAAACTATTTTCATCTTTCGTTGATGAACGTTGTAAATATTCCTTACTGGTTTTGACGTGGGATAGGAGGTCAATAATGCCAATGGCATTGGAGGGTATAAGGATACTGGACTGGACGATGGCCCAGCAGGGTCCTGTCGCCACAATGATGCTGGCCGATATGGGGGCTGAGGTTATAAAAATCGAGCCACCCGTTCGTGGTGATAGGGGCCGCGGTATGAAAAAAATCCGTGGTGAGGAGGCTGAGGCCAGGGGTGTGAACGCCTATTTCGAGGCCCATAATCGAAATAAAAAAAGCGTTACCGTTGATCTTACTAACGGCAAAGGTAAGGAGATTATCTACCGGCTGGCGGCCAAATCGGATGTATTTGTGCATAACTTCCGTGTCGGTTCCGCGGAAAGGATGGGGATAGGCTTCGAAGACCTGAAAAAAATCAATCCGAGAATTATATATGCCCATGCCTCCGGTTTTGGCCCCGAGGGGCCGGACAGGGAACGGGGCGCTATTGACCCCATTGCCCAGGCCCGGAGCGGCCTTATATCAGTTATGGGCGAGCCGGATGGACCGCCAATTATGGTGCCCGCAGGCATGGCCGACCAGGTAGGCGCTATGATACTCGCCTATGGAATCATGGTAGCGCTGATGGCGCGGGAACGGCTGGGGATAGCGCAGCGGGTTGACACCTCTCTGCTGGGTGGCCAGATGTTCCTCCAGGGCTTGCTGCTCCTGAAATATACCCTTTGCGGACAGGAACCCGGGAGGGTATCACGTTACGATATAGGCCCCACTTATAATTCCTACCGGACAAAGGATGGCCGCTGGATAACCGTCGGGCTGATGCAGCAGAAGTACTGGCCGAAGCTATGCAAAGCGCTGGAAGTTGAGGGACTGGAAGAAGACCCCCGTTTCAGCGCCCTGGATGCCCGTAACACGAATTCCAAGGAACTGATAGCTGTTCTCGATAAGATTTTTGCACAGCGGACCACAAAAGACTGGCTGGAACGCCTGGAAAGAAACGGCGTCACTCACGGGCTGGTGCAGAACTATGCGGAGGCCGTATCCGACCCGCAGGTGGTGGAGAATGGATATATGGCCCCCTTCAATCACCCGATTGCCGGCCCGGTACAGGTTGTAGGTATACCTGTCCGGCTGAGCGAGACCCCGGGGCAGCTCCGTCAGGCGGCGCCTCAACTCGGCCAGCATACGGAAGAAGTCCTGCTGGAGATCGGTGGGTATAGCTGGGACGAGATAGGGCGGTTCAGGGAAGAGGGTGTGATATAGGGGGTGCTTATTTTCTTATCAGCTAAAAGACCCCTTAAACGTAGTATATAAAACAAGAGGAGTTGTATGATAGTAAAAAAATCGTGTTTCATTGCGTTTCTAGCGGTATTGGTACTGCTTATTGCTTGCACCCCACAGGCGGCTCCGTCACCAGCGCCCACACAAGCGCCCGCCGTGATCCCATCGGCGACAGCTCCACCGTCCATTGCGGCAGCCAGCGCCCCGTCCCCAACCCCTCAACAGGACCCATGGGACAAAGTGATAGAGGCAGCTAAAAAGGAGGGAAAACTGACCGTCTATGCATATTGGACGGGCGACACAACCCTCAAGCTGCAGCAAACGGTCAAAGATAAATACGGCATCACTGTGGAATTCATCGGGGGCAGGGGGGCCACGCAATTGGAGCGCCTGTTGACGGAGAAGCGTACCGGGGCCATGACAGCCGACGTCTTCATTTCATCGGCGCCCTTTGTGGTGAATGCTCAAAAATCTGGCCTTACAGTTTCCCTGCCCGACCTGCCCACACTTAAGGAGAAAGATGTTTGGGTATTGTTGCCTGACGCCCATTCTTCAGATAGAAAATTTTTATATCTCGGTTTCCAGACTCAGCCTTCGGCTATAAATACCAAGCTGCTAACCCCGGCTACCGCACCGCATTCGTATAAGGACCTCATCTCGCCGGCATGGAAAGGGAAAATGCTCTTGACCTCCCCCGATACCTATGTAGGCATGTACAGCATGTTTGTTCCCCTGATTAACCAGGGTGTTGTCAGCATGGATTTCATAAAGGCCCTGGGCGACCAGGATACTGCCTTAAAGGTAAGCGCCGATGATGCTTTCCAGGCTCTGGCCAGGGGCGAAAAGCCGTTTTTTGTCAACGCAACCAGCTCCGTCATGGCCCAATACGTCGCCCAGGGAGCGCCCATCAAAGCAGTGGCTCTGGACGAGGGCACGACAGCCCAGTTGAATCCGGCTATGGCGGTTATAGCCGGGGGACCGAATCCTAACGCAGCCAAAGTTTTCGGCAACTGGCTGTTGACCAAGGAAGGGCAGGACGTTTTAGGACAGGCCCAGTCCATCAACTCTATACGCAAGGATGTCCGTGACTATACTCCGGCGGATGCCCAGTTCTCCGCCAGGAAGTTGATAAACACGAGTCAGGAGGACCTGGAACAGCAAAACCAGATGTTCAGCGATAAGGTTTTCTCCAAGTTATGGGTAAAGTAAGCCACCCGGAAAGAAAACGGAAAGAGCGGGCTGCTCATCCGGTGCATCAAGCTTGCGGGCATACCCATGAGATTGAGCGAAACCCTGGGACAGATATGAGAGCCTGCCCTTTAGTTTGGCTAGCACACGGGAGAGGTGCTGCTGGAGGTTGGCGGGTATAGCTGGGACGAGATAGGGCGGTTCAGGGAGGAGGGAGTGATTTAGAGTTATCTATCATTCAGCCTGGAGATAATCTTCTTCGTCTGCAATAATATAATGCTTTAAATTAACTTCTGATGCTTTCTTATAGTGAAAACACTCTGAGTGCAAAGGGGAAAATGGGAACTTTTATGACGAAGTGTGCAATTCATATGAGAAATAGGATATAATCAGGTACGTTATCATGGTGCTTAAAATTACTATACGGCAGTTCTTGAGTGGATTTCGTGGGTCTTAATATAAGAAGTGGTATAACCGATGGAGGCAGGTCAACTGACATTTCTTCTCTTTCTTAATTATTCTGCAGGAAATGCCATATTAAGTTAGACTATCACGGGTAAAAATCAGCCAGACTTTGCTGTCTAGTGCCACCAAGAAGGTGAAACCTGTAAATAAAATTACGCTTATTTATGCGATTAAGTACTAGATTAACGCTTCCTAAATAACATTGCAATAATTCTCAGGTTAAAGATATCGATTCTAGTCCATAGCGCCAGCGAAATATTACCGGTTGCTCGTTTACTTCCTCTAAGTATTTGTAAAT
>Ga0082335_1003787_pt1 | contig 24161 bp, 24 predicted proteins | sample Subgrocontami58m_FD_72375 | JGI IMG/M metagenome (GOLD analysis project Ga0082335, IMG submission 72375) | Subsurface groundwater microbial communities from S. Glens Falls, New York, USA - GMW37 contaminated, 5.8 m (SPADES assembly) (version 2) ...
CTCAATATCAAAAATCAACCCTGCAATGCTCACTTTTGTAACTGCTCCAATCTTCCCTTTCAGCCCATCAATCTCCGCCTCCAACTGCGAATTCTGCAAAAAGTCCCCATCTTGAGCAAAATTCTTTTTCTGTATCTCCGTCAACTCGCCCAAAGTATTCCCCGTGGCATTCAAATTAGCTGACGACAAAGCATTCCCCACACTTTCTTTATCAAGCCAGCATCCAATTCTCTCATCGCCGCAGTTCCCCACATTTACATATCTCGTCGGATTCGTCCCAATTCCCGGATTTGACGTCGCGCAAACTCTCACAATTCCCCTGTTGTAAATCGCAGGATCAATCGCTTCCTCAACACCCGCCTGCAAATTCGGATTCAAAAACGCCGCAGGACTCGCGCTCCCTGAAACACACTCACTTTCAGAAGCTATATCTGTCCTCTTCAATTCATCAGCAACAATTTCATCCTTGACATAATTAAGGGCAAAACTCGTGCTTACGGATTTAAACCCGCACTCTTCTTTATTATTAACATTAACACAAAGCTCCTGATAACCTTCCGGCGCCGTGAAATCCTTTGTCTCCGTCGCAAAATCTCCTTTCGGTATAAACCCGGATGCAACAACAACTGTCTGCGTCGTGTAATAAACACTCTCCGGTGGATTCCTCAAATAAACCTGATATGAAACTCCAGCATCCTGCCCCGCAAAAATATGATAAAACACTTTGTATTGCGCAGTCGCAGGCACTGTCGCGTCGCTGAATCTCATAGAGCTAAACCACGCATGGAACTGCACAGGGCTGTCCGGCTCAACCAGCGCCTCAAAAGATTCAGGGCTCGCAAAACTCAAAAACCCGCGACAAAATTCAGTCCCTGCAGATTCAATTGACCTCAACCTGAATGCCTGTATTGAGTTAGCCGCATAATTCTGCGTAAAGTAATCCATTGAACCCGCAGCATTGTCCCACGCATTTTGCACAGTCAAATATTCCCCTCCGCCTCTAACTCCCCCGCCGCCGGCAGCAAGCTCAACAAATTTCGGCAGCAAAACATTCGCCAACGGCGCCGCCTGCTTCCAGAAAAATTCGCACATATAAACACTTGTTATCTGATCGCAAATACCAACATATCTTCCCGAATCAATATTCTCCTGCAAACACTGCTGATGCGACTTCAACAAAGACAAATAGCCATCAATTCCCGCTTTTATTCCGGTCAAGCAAACAGGCATTATAATTCCCTCTCTGAAATTCGGCAGACAAAGCAAAGCACTCCCAACAATTCCCGTCTGGAAAACATCAGCAACTCTGTACTTGCCGCCAAAGTCGCATCTTGACGCAGGGCATATTACAGGGTCGCAGACATTAAACAATATCTTGCAATCTTCAGGGCTCATATAATCTTGGCACTGCGTCCCCGGAATTATCGCCGCCGGATTCCCAACATTCAACGTCTGTCTTTCAATTTTAACTTGCTTCACTCCAGTCTTATATTGGTCAGCCGCATCCTGCAAAGCCCTTATCGCCCGCGAAACAATATTCCTCGTCTCCTGCTCACTCAACCCCGGAAAGTTGCTGAACGCCTGCCCTGTATTAACATTAAACTGCACGCACTCGTCGTCGCCAAAATCAGAATCATAGAAATCAATTTTCTTGTTTCCCATAACATTACAAACCCAGAAGCTTGAAGGCCTTCCATTTGACTCAAACGACTTCAAATTTCCAAGCAAAGGCAAAGTCTGTTTCGTCGCCGCATAAAACCCTCGCGTAAAATCAAAAGGCACAATAGACGGCATCCCCTTATACGGCTCACTCTCAAAATACCGAACATCCGACTGCCCTGTAGCAAAACCATTGTTGTAGTCAAGAGCTTCTCGGCGTTCATACGTATAAGTATTTTTAATGTCCTCGGGAATAGTCTCTAATTTAGTAAATATCTTCTCCTCAAATTTATAAACACTTTCAGCAGAATATTTTCCCCCCGTTTCATCCTTCAAAATAACCAAATATCTTTCTTGATTATGCACTAAATAAGTTGCAAGTTTGTTATTTTCATTAGCCAAATTTCCAGTTGCACCGCTAATTTTATCACCATAATAAGGCACAACTCTACTCGTTCTCGCCGAAGTTCCAACATAAGGGATAGTTTTTGTCAACCCTATATCTTTAAGTAAATCTTTAGTTGTTTCTTTATCCTCCTCAATCTTCAACCTCTCCGATATCGTCGTAGAAATCCTATTCAAATCCGAAGTCCAAACAGCTCGTCCTCTGTCCGACAACCCGCTCTCCTTGCTCAACAAACAATTATAATAAATATCTCTCAACTGCTCATAACTCAACTGCTTTTCTTTCGCACTTTCTAAAAGTCCTCCAACAGTTCCCTGACCACCAGTCAAACCGGTCCCAACGCTCCTGCACTCTCTTTCAATATCCTCCTTCAACTTTGTCTTAGCTTTATCAACATCCAAACTCTCCCCCCCAAAAATCCCTCCTTCAGAGTTAGTATGCGGTTTTTCAATCGCTTCCATCTTGCTATTCAAAGTCCTGATTGCCCTCGCACGCGCCTCAACATCTTCGTTTATTTCAGGAGCTTTTTCATTGTAACAAACATTTATCGTAGAATATTTCCCGGCACTCACCTGATCAGCACACCACTTAGTCCATCCATCGTCTCCCCTCATCACTTCCTGCCTCGCCATCGCCTCGCCGCTCAATCCAGTAAAGAAATTCTTAACAGTCAAAACCGCCGAAGTCGCAAAACAAGCCGCCTTCAAACCCTTAACAACATTCCCCAAAGCACTTGAAATAGTCTCCCACTTCTCAATTGTCTTATTCAAATTATCTATCTTCTTCCTTGCCTTGCTCGGCGACAACTCAAAAGCCCTTTTCTCAATACCAACACCGACGCTGACATTAACATCCGCCCCTGTCCTAACCCTCGGACTCAAACTAACTTTCGCAAACTTCTTCAAATCAATGCTCGTCAAAACCAAAGTCCCCTCACACGGGCTATATCCTGTTTCATCTAATCTCAATGTTTCTTTATCTTCCTTGCCAACATCATTTCCTTTATTAGGACAATGAGTAGTAACCTCAACTCTCTCCGCATCAACAACCTTATTCAAACTAACCTTCCCCAAAATTCCAAAATCAATAGTATCTCCCTCATTAATTGTTATTGAAATTCCTTTCCAAGCCAAAGTCGCGCTTGACTTTTTACTAGTCTCAAAAATCTCTTTCAAAACAATAACCTTAACTTCGTTGTCAATCTCAACAACATGACTCGCTAAACTTGAATCAATGTTCCCAAGATTCACAAGTTTCTCCCTAAATTCCTTAGTTAACGTTTTCCTAACATTATTATCTGAATCTACATCAGGATAAATCTCAAAATATTTATTTATCAACCTCCCCGCAGTCGCCTGCTTGTTAAATCTCAAAGCCAATCTTATTGCGTTCTCCAATGCCTTCTCCCCATGAGTTCCTCCAACAGCATCAGCTTTCTCATTTGGATAATTATCCGCAACATATTCATAACTTTCAATCGCCTTCTTAAAATACTCATCACCATCAGGATACTCTGCCTCATACAACCCGCCCTCATTGCTCACCGGCACAACAAAAGAAAGTTTAACACCCTTATTCTTTTCAGCTTCATTAACAGAATTATTCAAATCATAACTATCAACCTTACCTTTACTACCCCTATTTACTTTTTCAATTTTCCAAACTTTATCTTTATTAATAATAAAAGTTTTATCCTCCACCAAATAAACCTCATCCCCCACCTTCAGCTCCTTCCCCTTATATCCAAGCGTAAATTTCTCATTCTGACATGATATTTCAACAGAACTCCCTGTTTCATTATAAACAATCTTTCTCACCGCGCACTTCCCATTCAAAAACCTGCTTCCCTGATAAACCTCAATCACATCGTCGTCAATTTGCAGCCGCGCAATTTTGTCAGCAGAAACAAATTCATCAAACTTCAAATTCAGCGCAGTCTGGCAGTAAGAGCTCGGCAGATAAATATCTCCTGTTGCTCTCCCTCTTTCAAGTCTCGTGCTTGTAAACCTCGCATCACCCTGATAAATATCAACAATCGCAGTATTCGGCTCAACATCTCGCAACCTCAAAGAATACAATCCTTTGAAAAAGCTCTGCTTGTTTCTTTCAACAGCCCATTCGTCGTCGCTCGTCTCGGAGAGTAAGAACTCCCTGCTCCCAATTCCAATTGCATTTCCTGAATAATAATCAACACTCGCCTGCAAAGTAAAATTAAGAACCTCTGTCAGATTTCTCTCATTCGGCTGCCTTTTCAAAACAATCACAACATATCCAATATTGCTCGTCAAAGGGCTTCCCAATAAATTTTCCCTCGTCCTCAAAGCAGCCCGCGCAGGATGAAAACCAACACCTGCAACTTCAGGCGGATAATTGCCTCTAAACCTTATATTCCTAATTTGTTTAATATTCACAGCAGGATTCAATGTCAATGCGTCAAGCTGGCAAAAAACAGGAACATTCTGCTCTGCAAGCAAATCACTTCTCACAACCATTGGCTGGCATCCTCCCGGCGAAACCTGAATTATCAAATCCTGCGTCGGCACACAGCTCTCCCTATTTGCCTCGCTTAAAATCGGCCAATAAGTTTGCAGTCTTCCCTCCGACGCATAATACCTGTTAAAACCCCCGCCGTAATTAGTAAAACTCGCAGTCCCCCTCGTGTTACTATTTTGCGCACTTCCAAATTCAACAAACAAAATTCCAAATGCCAAAATCATCAATGTCAAAATTAACTTTCTATTCTTCATCATGTAAAGTTCATCCTCACTCCCAAAGTATCAAACACCTCATAATTATATTGCAGCTGCTCCAACGACGTCGGCTTAGGCAATTCACTTACATCAATAATAATTTTCCCGCTCTGCAAATCACTTTCCAAAATATAACTCGTTGTCTTCCCCCCGCCGACTAAAGCATAATCTATCTTAACATCGGGAATCTGAACATTGATGCATTCTTCTTTAGTCGCGCCGAAAAATCCTAAAACCCCGCCCCGCGAAGTTTCAAAACATTCCCTCTTCGTAGTCCCCGGAATCACAACACTTGAATTCCCATAAACATAAACTTCAACATCATACAACGCCTCTTTCAAATTAACTTTCCTGCTCTCTGGAAATACTGCGCTAACACTTCCTTCCTCTGCTTTAAAATGCACAACTGCTGTGTCGCTTGCTCCAATATTCTTCCCGCCAACCTTCAGCCCAACATCAACATCATACTCTCTATCTAAAATTATATCTGCCGTAGATTCAGAATTTGACGAGAACAACTGCTTCTTTTCAGCATAACCCTCTGCTTTCGCAATCAAATATCCATTAACGCAAACCGGCATTTCAGCATCAAGAACAGCATTGTCCCCTTCAATTTTAGTCTTTCCCAGATCACACAATCTATCAAAACAATTGTATTCTATATCCGCTTCAACAGGATTTAAGTTTGCATCATAAGTATATACCAATGCGTTCCCTTCTTTAAACGCGCAAACATCAGGCCTGCCTTCATTAATTAAAACATCAGAAAGTTCCGCAACTCTCGGCAGATTATTATCAACAATCACAGCAAGAGGAAACTGAAAAACTTCAAGCCCGTCGCTGATTTGAACTATCACAGGAAAGCTCGCATCATAAACAAAGTGATAAGGCACATAGCAAAAGCCCATTATTCCCATACCGCCTTGAGTACCGACTGGCTCTGCCATCATTAAAGTCTGGCTCGCCGGCGTTATTTCAACCTTGCTCGGAAACTCTTCAGCCAAATAAACAAATCTCACAGCGTCGTCAAAACTCTCGTCAGCATTAACAACAAAATAATCATCGTCCTTCTCATCATTTCTGTAATAGCTCCCTTTCATTTTTATCGCGGCAATATTTGCTTCCAGTCCTTTTTTAAGTCCGTCAACAACTTCAGGCGTCTTCCATATTTTAGGCGAGCACTGAATCTCAACCCCGTCAACAGGAGCATACAAATTCAAAACATCAACCGCATAATTCTCTAAAAATACATTCTCTTTTTCTTTATCATAAATCTTTAAAGCGTCGTCGTAGAATTTCCCGATTTTGCTCGCGACCTCAACATTGTAGCTTCCTTTCCTCGCACTCTTCTCTTCCTTAATTGAAACCAAATTCATGTCAACTTCAACCAAAACCCTGTCATCCTGAATTCTCGTCTCAACTCTCGGCTCATCCAACTCAACAAAAAATCCCTGCTCATAAAATTGCCCAAAATCGCAGTCATTTACTCTCTCTTCCAAAAACGCAGAAACCTCGTCTTCCATATCACTTTTCGTCGGAATATTCTCTTTAATCAATCCATTCCCTGCGGCATAATACCAATAAGGAACCGGAATTCCCAGAAAATTCAAATGCGAAGAAAACGGCGCGTAATCACTCCCCGGAACATATTCTCCAACATCTATTCTCCCGCCTTGGCTCCCCAGCAAGCTCAACGCATTTTCAGTTTCCTGCCTGACGCATTCTTCATACAAATTATAAATCGGCGCAAATTCCGCAGAAATTCTCTCGCCAAACAAATTCTCCCTGAAAGCAAAAAATATCAAAATCCCTCCGACAATAACTATCGCCAATATCACAAATATAGTCACCTGCCCTCTGCCCGCAAATTCGTCACTCATTTTTCCTGCCTCTTTTTTCACTTTTATTAACTTTCTCCTTAACAAGTTCAAGAATTTCACTATTAATATCTTTTACTATACTCGCTTTAAACCTTTCCCAAAGCTTCTCATCCTCTATTAAAAGCAGATACTTTTTCATATTAAATCCAAATCCATAATAAAAACAGATATATAAATCTTCTTACTAAATTACTTATTAAGTTACTTACTTACTAAGAAAACTACTTTTTATCAAATCTGTCCTTATCCCTGCCGTACATTTTCCTATCCATCATCTTCCGCCATTCTTTTTCCAAGTCAACACCTTGACTGTTAGCAATACAACAAAGAGTAAACAAAACATCCGCAAGCTCCTGCCCTAAATTTCCATCACTTTCTCCAAGCTTTCTTTTTTTAACTCCATCAAGAATATTTAATTCATTAGCAACTTCTCCGCATTCAGCAGCCAAATGCAATCCCTGATTCGCCCTATTCCAATACGGAGGATTAAACCTCCGAGCCCATTCGTCAACTTACCGTTGATAATCTCCCAAGGTCATAAAAAATTAATACAAAATAACCATTTAATAATTTATATTCAAAAAAACCAAATGGCCTCACGCAGGATCGAACTGCGGACTCCTCCACGTCAAAGAGGCGTTTTAACCACTAGACTATGAGGCCTTTCAAAAACCAAATAATCAACCTTTAAAAATCTCACCATCTTATAAAAAGCATGCAAAAAAAGAAAAAACAAATATCAAAAAACCAAAAATCCTGCCCTGTCTGCGAAACAAAACTAAAAATAAAAAACTCCGCATGCGCAAAGTGCGGCTACTCATTCGCCCAAAAAAAGAAAAGCTCAAAAAAAATATTAATTGACATAATCTTTGTGATATAGTCCTCCAACTTAGTCTTTCGGTTATTTTTTGTTGGAGGACTATTAGCGGAGCAACTAAACGCCGCCGAAGAATTTAGTTGGTCTGCTATAATTATTTTAATAATCTTCTACGTAAGTTTAAGAAACTTCAGCAGCCAATCAATAATCCCGTCGTCATTCCGCGACGCGATAAGCACTTTCATCCCCAAAAGATAAATACCTGTCAAATTCCGAAAAATCGGAGGTCATTTCTGAAAATTCATAGCCTGCAAAACCAACGCGATAAGGAAAATTTCTCATAGGGGGAAACCTATGTCTTTTCTCCCTCTCTTCCCAAATCTCCCCTTTTGTTTTCCCCTCATGTTTCTTGTTGGACTCGCATCCCCCAAACAAAACAAGTGAACAAAGCAAGCCCAAACCCAAATAAACCTCTTTTCTCATCAACCTCTAAAAAACCCAAAGTATAAATAATTTATTGCAGAGAAAAACAACCTACACAAAACAACCTTTACAATAACATTTAAAAACCACCTTCTCCCAAAATAAACATCAAAGCATACCCCAAACCACTGGCCGGTTTTGGGTCAGCTCACACGCCAGAAAATATGAAATTACCAGAACAAACAAACAGATATTGTCCTTACTGCAACAAAAAAACATTGCAAAAAGTTAGCGTAGCAAAGCAAAGAGCTCGTTCTGCAACACATCCGCTATCAAGAGGTTCTTTTGCAAGATATAGTAAAAGGGGGCAAGGTATAGGCCCTGGAAACAAGGGACGTTATAGCAAACCAGCAATAAAATCCTGGAAAAGAAAATCCAAGCAGACAAAACGCATGACCGTCATGTACACCTGCACCATCTGCAAAAAATCAAAAGGAATAAAAAAATCCGTCAGAGTATCAAAAATTGTAATAGGAGAAAAAGTAGCAAAGTAAAATGGCAAAAGAAAAGAAAAAAAGAAAAAAGGGCGCAAGAAAAAAATTCTTTGAAGTCTTAATTCCGCTGACCGCGTCAAAAGCGCACCTCTACCACTATTCTGAAGAAGAGCTCAACGGAAGCATCATAAAATTAGACCTGACAAAAAACCTCAAAGGAAAAAACATGGAAATGCGCGCCAAAGTAAAATACGAAGACAAAAAACTAACAAGCGAAATATTAAGCTTGAAATTAGTCTCAAGCTACATAAAAAAAGTAATGAGGCGCGGCACAGACTACATTGAAGATTCATTCCCTGTAAATTCCAAAGACTGCAAACTAAGAATAAAACCCTTCATGATAACAAGAAAAAGAGTCTCGCGAAAAATGCGCGGCTTGATAAGAAACGCATCCAAAAAGTTCATTGAAAGCCACGCCAAAATAAGAGTATCAAAAGAGCTATTCTCCGAAGTCATGACCAACAAACTGCAAAAAGCACTCTCGCTAAAAATCAAAAAACTCTACCCCCTCGCCCTCTGTGAAATCCGCATAATTGAAATCATTGGCCCCGCAGATAAAGTTGAAAAATCAAATCCAGAAAAAATATCAAACAAAGGCTCATCCAAAAAAGAAAAAGACGCCGAATCAGAAGCAGAAGAAGAATTAGAATCCCAGGAAGAAGCAGAAGAAGAATTAGACAAAACAAACACGGAAGAAGAAGAGGAAATAGAATCCGAAATAGAACCAGAAGAAAACCCTGAAATTCAGGACGAAGAAATGCAAAGTTAATCTGCCCCATTATAATCCCCAGAGTTCTCAAAAATCATTAACAACAAGCCTGCAGAGGGATTTGAACCCCCGACCTATAGTTTACAAAACTACCGCTCTACCCCTGAGCTATGCAGGCACAACTATAAAATAAAATTAGCAATTAAAAACATTTGCATTTCAAAGTAAATCTGCCAACAAAACCTTTTTACGCCCCATGAATAAAAATCCTCCACATTATTTTTCCCCTCAAAAATTATAAAATAAATTAAATAAATAAGCACCAACCAGGCTGATTCAAGCTAATAATTAAATTCGTATTAAACCCTTGCTGAAAGTAACCTCATCTCCCCACACACTTCCCATCCCCAATCAAAATCCCCGCAACAGCATCCTCCAATTCAGTTTCATCTCCCCTCTTAAAAGGCCCGATAAATTCTCCGTTCATCCCAACAAACTGCTCAATATCGTCTATAAATAAAACCTTCTTTTTTCCCGTCGTAGCAGCTTTTTCAGCAACGCCCCCGTTCAACAGACTGCTCAACGATTTGTCCGCTTCCTCCACAGACCTCACAAGTTTCTCAAACAAATCCTGCTCAAATGAAAGCATATCAGTAAAATCTTTCTTCATCACGCCCGTTTCAGCGGCGATAAAAACCAAATTCAAAATCTTTTTCTTCCGTCGTAAAATCAGCTCCCTAAAAATCGTCATTGAATTTTCATACTGCTTTTTCTCCTGAATTATATCCCCTGCAAAAAAATCGTCGCCGACGCCAAACGCCTTCCTGTGCTCCTTCATATAACTTGAAAACTGCACAACAAAATCCTTCGGCAAACTCTGCAGCTGCTCCGTGTGTTTTTCCTTTCTCAAAAATTCGTAAAGCTCTTCATAGTTAATCATATATCAAAAACCAATCAGACATTTATAAGAATTATGTCAATGAACATCTTTCTTCTTTGAAACATGCCTGACAAAAATCACAAAACACTTCGGGTTTTGTTTTATAGATAATTCCCTTGATTAGTATCGTATTTTGGGAATTATCTATCACGAGAATTCTGAACAAATTTTATTCTATAGCAAGAGACTTTAATATTTCCTCACTCTGTCTCTTGCTATATTCGCGGGACTTAAAAACAGCGTGGAAAGATTTAAGTCCTGCGTTATAATTATCAGAATTCTCCATAGTTTTGTGATTGCCGTGAAAAATCTCCAGCAACACAACTCCAATTTGACAATCGGAGATTTTTCACAAGGGTTAATATTATTTCAAAAACAAAGTCCTCTCCAACAATTTCCTCCCCGAAACTTTCTTCCCCTTCAGCCCATCTTCCTCTGTAAACCTTCTGTTGCCCCTAAAATTATCCGCAGGATTATAAAACAAAACAGGCACAGGATTCGCGGCGTGCGCTTTCATCCTGCAGGAAGTCGTATGATCCGACGTAATCAGCAATTTAGCATTATTCTTCACAGCAAATTCCTTCAAAAAAGAAAAAAATCTGTAATCAATCATTTCAATCATCTTAACTTTATCCATCGGTTTATTATCATGCCCCGGAATATCAGTCTCCTTAAAATGAACATAAAAATAATCATACTTGTCCCTATTTTTCCACATCATTTTAATTGCATATTTAATTGCCTTCTTCAACCCCGCATACAAATTTGCATAAACATCCATTCCCTTCATCTTAGGATAATTAAATCTATAAATGTCCATTTTTGCAGCCCGCGCCAAACCAATCTCCAAAGGCATATATCCAAGCCCCATCCATTTCCCTTTCAATTTTTTAAAAACAGGGGGCTGATTCCCCGCACCTCTGCATAAAATAAAATTCGCAGAAAACAATCCCTTCTTCGCCCTCAACAAATTCAAGGGATGCTTGTCCAAAACCTCATGACTTTTTTTAACAAAATTATTCAAAAGCTCCGCAGACAATTTAGAATCTTCTTCGTCGTCAAGCGATTGTGAAAAAGAAAATTTGTCGCTTCCTCTTCCAGCCCCAAAATCATTGTAATGAGGATCAACACTGCTTATATTATCAGAAAAACCCCCCTTAAAAACCAAAACCCCCCTGTGCTGATTAGTCGCCCTGAATTCAAATTTAAAAGGCAGTTTAACCTTTTCATTTACAACCCTCGCCAAAATCTTCGCTTCTTTCGTCGTCAAAGTTCTCCCCGCTCTCCTGTCCAAAATATTTCTCGTCTCCAAATCTTCAATCGTCGCAAAATTGCACCTTAAAGCCAAATCCCCTCTTACTAATTTAATTCCAGAACCAACAGCTTCAAGAGGCCCTCGCGGAAAAAACTTAGGGTCATTCCCAAACAAAGAAACCATCGCATCAGACGACTGCGGCGCAGCACCTTCTTTAACAGTAAAACAATGATAGCTCCTACTCATAGAAGCAAGCCCATCCAAATTAGGCGTCTTCGCAAACTCCAGCGGCGTCCGACCATTCAAAACCCCGCACGACTCATCCGCCGCCCCATCCAAAACCACAAATATTCCTTTCATGAAAGTAAAAATCAAAGCAAGATTATAAATATTGTTGTGAAAAAGAAAGAAGCAAAAAGAGAAAAATAAAAAAATAAATGGTTCTAGCAAACGTATAACATCAAATCTCTTAAATTATCGTCATCCCTCAAAATCAACTCCGCTTTATTTGCTTTTCCAGGAACATCATCTTTAAACGCCGTATTCCCTAAATCCACAATAACATCTTGTGACCCCCCTACAACCCCATCTTCATGGCTTTTCATAAGAACAGTTCCACCTTGAGTATTTACAGAAACCTGTGCAGTCCATCTATTTTTTGTTCTTGTCGGATCTTCATATTCTCCAAATGCAACAACTGCTAAACTATCTGAAAATGCTTTAGTATCCTGTAAAACTTCTGCTAATAACAAATTACATGCTCCATTCAAACATCTCTGCATTGGTCCGGATGTAAGAGGAATCTGAAGTTCTTGCGCAGGTCCCGAAGATTTTGTAGTTCTTGCAATAAAAGAGCATTGTTCTAATGTACTTGTTGAAGTAGAACCAATATTTTGCGTAGTGCTCAAAGGGCTATTAAAAACTCCTCCAAAAAGGAAGTTTGTAGCAACACTAACAACAATTATCAATAGAACAATTCCTAAAATCACAATAAATGTGTTCCGCGATTCTTTAACCATTTTCAACCTCCTTTCAATAATTATCTAAAATAATAAAAATCCTAAGTATATATATATATCTGAAACAAAAATCCCTGACATCCCAAAACCCTCCGGGTTTTTACTCCACACTAAAGTGTGGAGTTTGTTTTGGTTTTGTGATTGCCATGAAAAATCTCCAGCATCCAAACTCCAATTTTAAAATTGGAAATTTTTAACAAGCATTAAAAATCATTAAACACTATTAACAACCTCCTCCCAAACAACCCTCTCAAAAGTTCACCAGATTTTCATTGCCAATAGAAATTATTCCAAGAATATTTCCATTATCAATAGATATGTCATCCCGAAACATTTAATTATAACTCTGCTCTCTCTTATATGTAAGACAACAAAAACAATCTTCAAATAGATAATATCTATTGCCGGTCATTAATAAATAAAATAAAAGCTTTTCAGAGGTTATAAGAAGAACCATGAAAAAAGAAAGAAACATAATGAAATTCGCAGGAGTCTGGAAAGATAAAAAATCTAAGGACATAAAAAAATGAAAGAAGGCATTAAAAACCTTAAAAATAAATCTACAAAAAGGTTATATAAAAGATGATTCTCTCATGACCTTAACAATATAATAAAAACCCTCAAATTTATAACTCCCTCATTCGTCTAAAAAACATGTTCAATTCACTAAAAGAAAAACTAAAATCATGGTTAGGAAAACCCCCTGAAGAGCCGGAAAAACCATTAGAAAAATCCGTAAAAAAACCCTCTAAAAAAATCCCAAAGGAAAAAAAAGAAAAGCAAAAGAAAAAATCAAAAACGCCGGAAGCTGAAAAAAAGCCGTCTAAAAAAAAGCTTCCTTCAGATAAAGAATTAAAAAAAGAAGCAGAAAAAATCGCAGAAGAAGTCCCTGAAAAATTCAATGTAGGAGAGTTAAAATACGAACCAGACATAGAAGCAATAAAAGAACAGCACCCAGATTCAACAGAAGAAAAAAAAGAAAAAACCTCATTCTTCTCAAAATTATTCTCTAAAAAAGAAAAACCCGAAGTAAAAAAAGAACCCTCACAAACCCCTGATGAAGAAAAACCAAAAACAGAACAGCCATCACAAATCCTCCAAAAAGAAGAACCCCCTAAACTAATAACAGAAAAACCAAAGTCCAGTATCTTCGCAAAATTCCTCGCAGGAAAAAAATCCATTTCGCAGGAAGACTTTGAAGAAATATTCCAAGGTTTAGAGATAATCTTATTAGAAAACAACGTCGCACTTGAAGTTGTTGACAAAATAAAATCTTCCCTATCAAAAGAATTAGTAGGCAAAGAAATCAAAAAATCGGAAATCTCCGAAACAATTCTCAATAGCTTAAAAAATTCAATATCCTCTGTTCTCATAGACTCTCCAGACCTTATAGAAGAAATAAAAACTCATCAGGGAACATTTACAATAATTTTCTTCGGCGTCAACGGCACAGGAAAAACAACCTCCATCGCAAAATTAGCGCACCTCCTCAAAAAAAATAATATCTCATGCATTTTAGCAGCAGCAGACACTTTCAGAGCAGCAGCAATAGAGCAGTTAGAAATCCATGCAGATAATTTAAAAATCCCAATAATAAAATCCCAATATAACGCAGATCCAACGTCAGTTGCATTTGAAGCAAAAAAATACGCGCAAGCCCACAATATAAAATGCGTCCTAATAGACACAGCAGGAAGAATGTACACAAAAGAAAACCTGCTCAAGCAAATGGAAAAAATAATCCGCGTAATTCAGCCAGATAAAAAAATATTCGTCGGGGAAAGCATCGCGGGAAACGACTCAATAGAACAGGCAAAAACCTTCAACGAAGCAGTCGGCATTGACGGAATAATCCTAAGCAAAGCAGACGTTGACGAAAAAGGCGGCACACCCCTGTCAGTTTCATACGTCACAAAAAAACCAATCTACTTCTTAGGCACAGGCCAAACCTATAATGATTTAACCCCATTCAAAAAAGAAATTGTAATGAAAAACCTCGGCTTGGAATAAAGACAAAGAGAAAAACATTTTAAGTCTCTCCTCCAACTATATTCATGAACATCCTATACGGCGTCTGCGGAGAAGGCTTCGGCCACAGCGCAAGAGCAAAAACAATAATTGAATATCTAAAAAGTAAAAAGCATCGCATTATGATCTTGACCTATGGCCAGGCATTTCAAGCATTAAAAAAATTCCGGCCGGAAAAAATTGAAGGGATCTCCCTACATTTCAAAAATAATAAATTATCAATGTTAAAAACAATAACGAAAAATGCTTTTCCAATGATAAAAAATATATTAGCATATCCAAACTTAAACAAAAAGATATCAAAGTTTAAACCACATGTCTGCATAACAGATATGGAGCCGCTTGTCCCAATTATCGCGCATTGGAAGAACCTGCCCTTAATCTCAATTGACAATCAGCACAGATTAACTCATCTCAAAATAAGCGTCCCTAAAAAATACTTGAAGTCATATAATTTAGCAAAAACCGCAGTTCATCACTGCGTATCCAAAGCAAATGCGTTTATAATAACTTCATTCACTAAGCAAAAAGCATCAGCAAAAAATGTGCATATAGTTTCTCCGATACTAAAAAAAGAAATAACAAAATTGAGGCCAAAAACAAAAAATTTTATCCTCGTATACCTGACAAAACCAAATCCGCAATTAATAAGTCTTTTAAAAAAATTTAAAGAAATTTTTATTGTTTATTCTTCAGAAATAAACAAACAGCATAAAATAAGCAATCTTATTTTCAAACCTTTAGGAAACACCTTCAAAAATGACCTCAAAAACTGCAAGGCAATAATCGCAACAGCAGGATTCACATTAATCTCCGAAGCGCTATATCTAAAAAAACCATACTTCGCAATTCCCTTAAAAGTCCAATTTGAGCAGACTCTAAACGCATTATTTTTAAAAAAAGAAAAATTAGGAAATTATTCAGAAAACCCAAAAGAAAAAGACATTAAAAACTTCATCAAAAATCTCCGGCAATACAAAAAAAATATTAAAAAATTAAAGTCTAATCCAAATGAATCCCTGAATGTCTTGGATAAAATATTGCTAAAACTCCAAAACCAAAAACTTCTTAATCCCTGATTTTCTCAAATAACCATGCTTGAAAAACTATCGGCAGTGCTGAAAAAAACAACCGACAAAATAGCGAATGCTATTTTTCTTGACAAAAACTTAGTTGACTCAATAATAAAAGATCTCCAGCGTTCAATGATAGAAGCTGACGTAAATGTTCAGTTAGTTCTTGAACTGACGCAAAAAATAAAAAAAGCAGCCCTGGATGAACGGATAAAAGGTGTAGAAAAAAAAGAGCATATAATAAAGATTCTTCACGACGAGCTTCTCTCAATTTTAGGCGAAAAAAAAGAGATTAAACTGCAAAAGCAAAATGTCTTCATGATGCTCGGCCTCTATGGTTCTGGAAAAACAACAACAATTTCAAAATTATCCCTCTACTATTCAAAGCGCGGAGCAAAAGTTTGCGCCGTCGGATTAGATGTCCACCGCCCCGCCGCATCAGAGCAGTTAAAACAGCTCTGCGAAAAACAAAACATTCCTTGTTTCATAGACAAAACAGAAAAAGACCCGCTAAAAATATGGAAAAAATTTGAGCCGGAGTTAAAAAAATATTCCCTTATTTTAATTGACACCGCAGGAAGGGATGCATTAGACAAATCTCTGACCGAAGAAATAAAATCAATTTCAAAAATAGCAAAGCCGACAGAAACTTTTCTTGTAATGCCTGCGGACATTGGGCAGACAGCAAAAAAACAATCTCAAACATTTAAAGAAGCAGTCAATATCACAGGGGTAATAATAACGCGAATGGATTCAACAGCAAAAGCCGGCGGTGCATTAACCGCATGCTACGAAGCAAAAGTCCCCGTCGTATTTATGGGCACAGGAGAAAAACCCCACGACTTAGAATTATTTAACCCCGAGTCATTTCTCTCGCGACTTTTAGGTATGGGCGACCTTGAGTCTTTAATAGAAAAAATAAAATCAGTTGCCGACGAAAACAAACTCAAAAAAACCCAAAAAAATCTCCAAGAGGGCAGGCTGACTTTAAGAGACGTCCAAGCGCAATTAGAATCCCTTGATTCATTAGGCTCTTTTGACAAAATTCTTGGCATGATCCCTGGACTAGGAAAAGCAAAAGACAAAATCTCGCCGGAACAATTAGAGCAGCAGCAAAAAAAATTAAAGAACTACAAAAACGCAATAAGCTCCATGACAGAAGAAGAAATAAACAACCCTGAAATCTTGGAAAAACAAACATCCAGAATTTCAAGAATAGCAAAGGGCTCCGGCACATCAACCACCGACGTCAGAACATTAATAAAACAATACAAAATGCTCAATGACTTAGTTAAAAACCAATCCGCAATCAGTGATGGAAAAATTGACCAAAAAACCCTGATGAAAATGGCGAAAAAATTCGGCAGGAAGAAGTTTAAGTTGTAAAAGTTCTTATGTCAGGCATAACAACTAATTTTAAAAACTAAACTTCAAATATTTCTATCATGAACTCAACTCTATCATTAGAAGAACAAATAGAAATCCTGTGCCAAAAAGGATATGACGCAATTGTAATAGATAGTTGTGCATTAGAAGACGGAGAATCTTTAAAGATGATTTATGGAACCCCTCATTATGAAAAACTTGAATATGTGCGGGATTCAATTGAAGAAACAAAAAATCTGTTGGGCGTTCTTGCAAGATTTAATAATCTCTTATTTTCAGAAGAAATCGCCGAAGAACACCGAATGCTAATAGACGGATATTTGACAAAGCAAAGGCGAACAAGTAGAAAGCTGTCAGAAAGAAGAATGCTGCCTTATTGCAGGCATAAAGGTTCAATAGAAAGAGATGTCCATACTAATGGAAAAGATACAAAAAAGAAACTTTCAAGGTTAATTAGCTTGCAAAGACAAGTTATCAAAGTCATGAACCCCTTAGAATGCAGGATTAGCGAATATTATAAACCATATATAGAAGATTTTATCAGAAAGATTAAAAGCTTATCCAGAAGGTATTTTAATGCAAGACCCTCCTTAAAAATGCAAAGAGAAAAAAAAGGAACGCTTGAAAATAGAGGCAATGACGAGAGAATCTTTGCAAAGAGTCTTCTTCTATCTCAAAAAATGCCTGTTGCTATAATAACCTACGACAGAGATTTCTTGCATATACAAGAAGCAGTAAGCTCAAGCGGAGATCTCACTTTAGACGGGCATTATATTCATCAGGACAATTTAACAATTGTTAAAAAAACCTACCAGCAAAACTAATTTAAACCTTAAACAAATTCTAATCTAATGATAGAAAAAATAATCTCCCGCGGCGCAGAAGCAGTGATAATTCAAGCTGGCTCAAACATTATAAAAAAAAGAATTCCAAAATCCTACCGCTTTCCTGAATTAGACGAAAAAATTAGAAAACAAAGAACGAAAAAAGAAGCAAAGCTAATCCAAAAAGCAAACGAATTAATCCCCTCGCCAAAATTAATAAGCTCCCCGCTAAACTTCCCGTCAACAACAGACAATTATTCATTATCCATTGAATTCCTCAAAGGCAAAAAACTTTCAGAACATTTGGAAGAATCAAATTACAAAAAAATATGCAATCAAATAGGAAAAAACATAGCAAAACTCCACGACGCAGGAATAATCCACGGCGATTTAACAACTTCAAATATGATTTACGTAGAAGAAAATGATGAAAAATACAACAAACCTACTTTCAACAATTACAAGAAAAATAAAATAAAATATTCTAATGATAAGCTCCAATCAAATGATTTTACCAATGACAATATTAAAGATATGCGAAATGAGCTGGCAGACACAGCTCATGAAGCAGGCAAAGTCTACTTCATAGACTTCGGCCTTGGCTTTCACTCAAACAGAATAGAAGACAAAGCAGTTGACCTGCATTTAATAAAACAAGCGCTTGAAGCAAAACACTCTTCAATTTACGAAACAGCATTCAAATCAATTCTGCAGGGCTACAAAACCTCAAAAAATTATTCCGCGACGATAAAACAGCTGGAAAAAGTGGAAAAACGGGGGAGATATAAAGCGCAATATTAATTTCAAGGATGTCTAAAAATAAACTCGTCTTTTGAGGAATTATAAACTCCCCAAAACTGCTCTGCTACATCTTCAGGAAAAATTGGCCCTTGCTCACGAACGAGCCCATCAATAACTAATATCTTCAAGAAAATATTGCTCTCCATTAACAAAGGCCCAAAAGCTATAACCAGATTGTGCAATGCTGCCTTTGAAACAGAAAGCCCGAGCTTTTTATAATCCGAATTATCCTTATAACCTCCGCCAGTAACGATTAGAGTAACCGGAAAATCTTTTTTTACAATATGTAAAATAGATTCTATGGTGTTCCAAGCTCCAACAACATTTGTTTCCAAGTCCTTGATTAAAACATTTGAGTTCTTTTTTATATCCCCTATTGAAAAACTTGCTTTAACATTATAAACTATACATTTTATAGAAGGAAGTTTTTCATATAAACATTTTATTGCCTCATTTATTTTAACAACTTCGATAACATCAGCCAAGGCAAAATCGCATTTGACTCCTTTATCACTTAATGATTTCTTTAATAATGTGAGTTTTGATTTATCCCTTCCGATTAATCCAACATGAAAACCTTCTTGACTAAAACGCAAAGCTATTTCTTTTCCAAAATGCTTTCCTGGTCCAACTATTATTAAAGACTTCATAAAATAGCCCCTCCCGGATTCGAACCGGGGTCCCCGGGCCCAAAACCCGATATACTTGACCGCTATACTAAGGGGCTAAATTCCACTTATTAACCTTATCAATATGCTTAAAATTACTGAAACCGACCACATTTAAAAACTTTCTCAATTCAGATTTTTTTGTAATAGTAATATCTCTTCCCTTAGTAATTTTTGATACTCCAATTCCAAATGAAATGAGGCTATTCCGCGCATCATTTAACAAAACAGAGTTATAATTAGTGAAACAAATTTGATAAGAATTTTGGTCGGTTAATTTATAAACAGAACCATCAGTATCGTATAACCCCCTCAAACACTTCCTGAGAAAAAGGGGATTATTTTTTATCCAAGAGGGAATTGAAAGTTGGTTGCGAATTTTATCTCCGGCTTTAAATCCCTTAAAAATTAAAAAATCAACTAATCTCCTGCTGGAAACATTTAAACTTAAAGCATTGCTATTTTTATATTTATAAATTTTTGACTCTACCTTAAAGAGTTTTTTTATAAGGGGCGCGACATAATTCATTAAATAAAGTTTATCATATCTTGAGTCTCCAACAATTCTTATTTGATAGGTGCCAATCTTGTAATTCTTAATTCTGGTAAGATTACCATCACCAAGCATAATTCCATAAAATTCTGCTAATTCCTCAGAGTCTATCGGAATCCTAATTTTTTTAACCAAAGATTCCGAGGAATTTCTCCCGCCTTTTATTCTTCCCCAATTTTCATCAAGTCTTTCTAAAATAAATTTATCAAATTTTTTACCGGCTAATTTGCAAAGAAGATAATAAGCCTCTCCAGATAATAATCTTCTTTCTTTATATAGTTCATTGCATAAATAATTAGCATTAAAATGCAAATCGCCAGCAAGTTCTCGCCAACACTTGTCTGCTTTAGCTAATTTAATTAATCTTCTCTGTTTCCCTAAAGCAAGTTTAATTCTCATCCGATTAAATAATCCTGAAGTATATAAATTTGTTGCTTGACCACTAGACTATAAAGCTGACATTTTAATACAAAAAATAACTTTATAATCTTATTGTTCAGTCAAAAAAAATAAAAGAAAAATAAAAAACCTCGTCACTTAGATTTCTGCATTTCAGAGATTCTCTCCGCAACGCCTTTCGCTTCTTTTTCCAAGCTTTCTTTATATTCACTCAAAAGCTCTATTTTCTCTTCCTTGGTTAAAAAGCTTCGCTGTTGAGAGGCGTAATCTCCGCAGGTGTATGCGCCGCAATTCATTTTCAAGCCACCTCCTTTCATTATCATATCGGACATACGATATTAGAAATTTAGAAGTATTTAAATATATCGGTTGCCCGATATGAACATGAAGACCTACGGCTGCAATGGATGCGATATGCGCGGAATGCTCTCATTCTTAATATTGTTTTTGCTTTCAAAAAAACCAATGCACGGAAAGGAAATAGCAGAGGAAATAGAGAAAAGAAAGGGTGTAAAGCCAAGCCCCGGAACAATATATCCTGCATTAAAATCTTTAAAAGAATCTAAGCTGATAAAAGAAAACCCTGAAGGCAAAAAAATAATTTATTCGCTGACAAATACAGGTAAGATTACATTTAAACAGGCAAAGCAATTATTCTGCAGAACATTTACAGACGTTTTTTAAATCGCAAAACCAAGACAAACTGCGCCCATTAGTAATCTTTAAAAACCCCTCCCCCTAAAAATTCCTATGTCCGCAGAACAAAAAATAGAAACGCTGAAATTGAAGCCGGCTGAAATAGAAAAGAAAGTAGTTGAACTTGCGAACGCAGGAAACCCGCCGGAAAAAATCGGCCTGATTTTAAGAGATATGCACGGCGTCCCAAAGGTAAAATTATTCGGCAAAAAAATAGGTAAAATACTAAAAGAAAATAATCTAAAAATAAATTCCGAAGAAAATATAACTATAAAAAAAATGGACAATTTGGGAGCTCACACCAAAAAGCACAAGCATGACTACAGCGCTAAAAGGGCAATAACAAAACATTCCTCAAAATTGCGAAAGATAAGGGCTTATCAAAACAAGCGACAATCTTAAAAACACAAATTTCATTCTCAAGGAATGGTAGAAAGCAAATTCCTAAAAGTTCAGTGCCCGAGGTGCGCGAATCTTCAGATAACCTACGGAAAAGCGTCAATGAGAATAAAATGCAGCAGGTGCAACAAACTGCTAATCAAGCCAAGAGGAGGAAAAGCTAAAATAAAAGCAGCAATAATAAAAATAATATGGACATCAAAGAAAACGACATAGTGCTATGCACAGTAAAAAGAATAGAAAGAACAACAGTATTCTTAGAAATAGAAGGAAACGGCGAAGGAACAATGAGTTTTTCTGAAGTAGCCGCAGGAAGAATCAGAAACATAAGAGACTTCATCGCAATGAACAAAAAAGTAGTCTGCAAAATTCTTAGAATCAAAGACAACAACATAGAATTAAGTTTAAGAAGAGTAACTGCAAAAGAAAGGGAAGAAGTTTTAGAAAATTATCAAAAAGAAAAAACCCTCGTGAGTATATTAAAGCCCATCCTAAAAGACAAAACAACCGATATAATAAAAAAAATAAAAGAAGAAAATAACCCTGCGGATTTCCTGGATGAAGCAAAAGAAAATCCCTCAATTTTAAAAAATTTCGTAAGTGGCAGCGAGTTGGAGCAGCTTAAAAAAATCCTGTCAGAAAAAAAGGAAAAAGACAAAAAAGTAAAAAAAATAATCCTGCTAAAATCAGACAAACCTTCCGGAATAAAAGACATAAAAGAAATTCTTAAAACCGAAAGCGCAGAAATATCCTACCTTGGCGCATCAAAGTTTCTAATTGAAATAAAAGCAAAGGACTACAAAATCGCAAATTCAAATCTTGAAAAAGCCCTGGCAGAAATCAACGCAAAAGCAAAAAAGCTAAACGCAAAATTTGAAATTAAGGATAATTAATAAATCTGAGAAATAAAAAATTAAAATGAAAGACAACAAAAAACAATTGTTAATCTTCATAATTTCTTTAATTGTCCCTGTAATCTTCTCAAGAACAATAGTCTTCTTATTTTTCACGCAAAAATCATTTATAAAAGAATTAACAAATCTCAACATTCATCATGTACATTATGGAATAATTCTCGTAACAATAGCAATCATAACACTTATTTTTTACAAAAACAATAACGCAACCACATCAATATCAGGATTAGGATTAGGACTTATTTTGGATGAATTCATTCCATCCCTCTTATTAACTACCAGTACGGAGGAAGCAATAATTGCATATAATCAAGGATTAATTCCTACACTAATTTTATTTTTATTATTAATAGGATTAACTATTCTGCTGTATAAAAAGAAGAATAAATAAAACCGAGATTATTGTAATAACCATGAAAAGAAAGCAAATCCTGGAGATATTATTTTGGATATTTTTAATCTTATTAGTAATTTTAATACTCTGGAAAATATTTGGGAATAGTCCATCAGACCTTTCAATAATTATAACTGGTATGCTGACTCTTCTTTTAAAAATGTGGTCTATTTCCGACGAATTAAAAGATTTCAAATACAAAACAAAATTATCCTTCCAAAGAACAAAGGAAGACATCAACCTTATAAAAAGAAAAATAAATAAAATAAAAAAATGACATCCTCTATGGGCTAAAGCCCATAGTTTCCTAGGACGCCGTCATTAAAAAAAAATTATTGATTCTTCACATATTCAACAACTGTACTAAGTTCTGTATATCCAACAGTAGCGGAAAAACTACCTGAACTCCACAATTTAGAATAGAAAAAGATTGCCGCAATTCAACTACGAGCTAAAGCAGATAGATTTCTTGCGGATCAATTAAAATGAAACTAAGCCCCGATAAACAAATTAAGGCTCGGGCTTTAAATTCAACTTTATTAAGTAACTCTTTGGATTCGCCAAAGCGAAGTTTACCTGTGCGACAAAATCCTCCGGAGATGGTGGCTCCGCACCTTCACCTAAACTTATTCCCCAACCTAAACGAAGATCCATCTGTTCTCCTATTTTATCATTATCATACCAGCTTTCAAAGTTATAGAGTGCGGTATGTCTCGGAAGCTCGTCAAAATTTAACGTCAAACCATAATGGATATAAACTCTTGTATCGTCCCAGTAGCTTACATTTCCTAACCTCAAACCCTGACCCCGTTCAGAATGCAGTGCTAAAAAAGTAAATATATCCCTATCCCTTAATACCTCCCTAATCACCGCTCTTAAATCATTCCCTTCCTCATACTTAAAATGCCCTTCAATGTGGCTGTGGAGATAATCTCTTGCTTCTTTACCAATAGCACCACGTTTTACAAACATAAACAATATTTAAAAAGCTTAGTTTATAAAAATGATTATATTTCAAAATAACGTTCTCTAAACTAAAATGAAACTAAAATACTCTCTAACCAACGAAGGTAAAAAAGTCTACACCTTAAAAAAAGAAATAAACAAAACCCCGACAAAAGACGCGCATTATAAATTTATCAGAACAAATTCAAAAATAGAATAAACCATTACAACAATTTTTATAAACCTCAAACAATTAAAACAATTATGTCAGACGTAATTGGAGAAAACAGAAGAGGTTATCCTATTAGCCCGATAACAGGGCATTTTCTTCAGGCATTAAAATGGAACATAGAAGAAAAACTACAAGGCAGAAGTAATGAGATAAATCCTCCGGGACTTATTGGAATGCTTTCAAGTATATTAACAGATGCTCATCAATCATTCTATCTTGAGGGTTATCCTATAAACCTGCATATAAACCCAATAACAGCTATTCAAACAAGAAGGATGGTAATTGAAAGCTACGCGCGAGCAACACAAAAACCATATCCTTCAACAATGGATGAACAAGAAAGAATAGTTCGAGAATTAATATTTTGGACAGAGTCATTACAAGAGAATCGGGAAATAACCCTGCAAGCAAGACCACACTATGAAGAACTAGCT